>Ga0207655_1000057_pt1 | contig 273598 bp, 247 predicted proteins | sample KBSM44metaG_FD_184398 | JGI IMG/M metagenome (GOLD analysis project Ga0207655, IMG submission 184398) | Miscanthus rhizosphere microbial communities from Kellogg Biological Station, Michigan, USA - KBS M4-4 metaG (SPAdes) (version 2) | ecosystem: Host-associated > Plants > Roots > Rhizosphere... | reverse complement strand
CAACCAGAAAGATATTGCGTTTCTCTGCCATGTTTTTCGGTATTACTAAGACAATTCGTTGATGATAACCCGCCCCGCCAATCAAATTAGCGGCGGGACCTAAACTGAAACCTCATGAGCGATAGTGCGAGATCAGACAAAAATTATCTCAACACTCTTGGTAGTTTGGCAACCGAATAAATCGCATCGCGCGCCGCGGGAGGGAAACCGTACGTTTTTTATCGGCGTGTCAGCAGTCATTAAAAATCACGGTGCTCAATTCGGTAACCCTTGTAAGCTAAATCGATGTCAGCGTCAAACTCAGAAGCCTTTCGGGACGCAAAAAGTTCTATCAGCTCAACACTATTTCGCTGTTTTTGTTACCCCCGCTGGCACCTATTGGCTGTTAATTAAGGTGGGAGTAATAAAAATTACCAGTTCGCGTCGTTTCTGGTTTTTTGCCTGATGTTTAAATAAAGAACCGACCACTGGGATATCCCCCAGCAAAGGGACTTTGCTTTGCGTGTTCTGATGGTGTCTTTGAAATATGCCACCCAGCACCACGGTTTCGCCATCTTTAACCGTCACCTGAGTTTTGATCTCTTGTTTATCAATCGCCAGCGCCTCGCCTTCTGCCTGCTTCACGGTTTTGCCCGGCATGTTTTGGCTGATATGTAAGGTTAGCGTGATATTGCCGTTACGCTGGATCTTTGGCGTCACTTCCATGCCGAGCACGGCTTCTTTGAACTCAATAGAAGTGCGCCCACGGCCGCCGCTGGAGACTTGATAAGGGATCTCGCTGCCCTGCTTGATGCTGGCCGTTTGCATGTGAGCAGTAAGCAGGCGCGGGCTGGCGATGATATCCACCTGATTCTCCTGCTCCAGCGCGGTCAGTTCTAAATCCAGAATGCGGCCACTGATGTGCGCCAGATTAAACCCGGCAGTGAAAGCTGGGTTATCCACCGGCAGGCCCATAGTAAAGTTATTCATCCTGACCGACTTGGTGACAGCATGGTCGCCGCTAAACCCCCAGCGCACGCCGAGTTCGCGCAGGCTTTCGCTGTTCATGGTGACAATGTGCGCCGCCAGTTGCACCTGCTGCAAAGGCAAATCCATCTCCTTAACCCAAGGCGCGACGGCGTCCAGCGCTTGCTGGGTGTCACGAACCAAAATGGTATTGGTGCGAATGTCCGCTGACGCCAGCCCTCTTTCCGTCAACAGTGAGCCTTTCTGCCCATTGAGGCTCGCCGCCGTCTCAGTGGCATCGGCATTATGTAGCGCGAGCGTCATGCTGGTTAGCGGCCTTTGGCGCAGTTCGTCTTGGCTCTCTTGCTCTTTCTTGAGTCGAAGCTGGGCGGGGTCCGCCGCCGGTGAAATCATCAACACGTTCCCCTGCCGGTAGCTGGTGACATTGCCCATTTGCAGGATGATATCCAGCGCCTGCTGCCAAGGCACATCGGCCAGCCTGACGCTTAAATTGCCCTGTACGCCCGGCGCGGTGACCAAATTCATCTGTTGGTGGTCCGCCAGCGCTTGCAATATCAGGGTCAGCGGCGCGTTTTGAAATTCCAGCGTTATCGGCATGCTGGCAGTCGCCCGGCCCGGCACACTGATTAATAGTGCGAAGCAGAGAAATACCCCGCCAACCGCGCCTTTTACTCGATTCATTATTATTCCTTTCCTTGGCATAAAATCCGCAGCCGCCCTATTGGCGACCTAACTGAAGCGAAAATTGTTGAGCAGCACAGGGCGGCTGGTCTAAGTCAAACAGCACCCCGCGGGGTGTGACGGCGTCGACCCGCCAGCCAGTAGCAGCGTCGTGCCACCCGGCGGAAGCCTTTTGCCAGCCCGCGCCCGGCCACATCAGCCAACTTTTCCGCTGGTCGCCGCTACTGATAATTCCTCCCAGCATCACGCCTTTAAAGCTATGGGCTGAGTCTGGGCAGGAAGCGGATTGAGTCGGAGCGAAAGGGTCCCGAACTCCGCTTTCACTTTTCTTATGCTCCGCGAGCAGCTTGGGCCTGAGCCTTTCGGCGGTTAAATCAAATCGAGCCTCCAGTTGCCCGCCCGCAGCCCGCAGGCTCAGTTGATGCCAACTCGGCGCGTTGGGGCTGTCGGCCAACTGGCGCATCAACACCATGAATGCCTCAAAGCTGGCCTTCACCGACAAACTGCCCTGCTCCGCGCTCGGGTTGTCTGACTGAAGTGAGACGCCACGCTCGGCGGGTTGCCACTGAACTAATGTGCTTTTCGACTCGCGCAGCGGCGCGGCTATCTGCTCAAGCAGAGCCACTGGCTGCTGCTCGCTGCTAGCAAGTAGCGACCGTTGTTGCTGCAAAAGCACCGCCAGCGCGGGCTGGGTCAGCAAGGTTTTCTGCTGCTGTAAAACGGCCTGCTGCAAATCTGCACTTTGCTGGCGAGCCTCTTGCCGCTGCTGCAAAGCGGCGCTGAGCAGGAAAAAGTAGAGCAGCCCACAGCACGCACCGCCGAGCAGGAGCAGCATCAAGATTCGGTTCCAAACGGGCTGCTCCAGCGCGTGGTCAAAGGCACTGAGTAAGGCTTGGTTCATCGCCTTCTCCTTTATTTAGTCGCGTTGCGAAACCGCGAGGCGCAGCTGCATCAAGAAGTGCAGGTTGTGATTGGGCTGGCGTTGGATATCCAGCAGCCGGACCTCGGCGAGAAGCAGCTCCTGCTGTAATGCCTGAGAGAAATCCATCACGCCACTGTAAACCGTCGATTCGCCTTGCAGCCTGAGCACGCCGCTGGCCCCTTCGGTTAGCTGAGTGAGCCACAGGCCGTCAGGGATTTTCTGCGACAGCAAACCTAGCAGTTGCAGATAAGCCCCACTCTGCTCATAGCGCTGTTGGCGCTGGCTGGCGGCCAACTGTAGCGACGCCAATTGCTGCCGGGCTTGATCAACCTTCTTAAGCTGCGCCTCTAAACGGGTTTGCCACTCAGTCCAGTGCTGCGCGGCTCTTGTCTGCTCCCCCACATCGCGCTGGATAAGCCACCACCACGCCAAGACCGCCAGCAGAATGAGCATCAGCGGCAGCGCAGTCAGGCACAGCCAAAGGCGTTTACGCTGCTGCCTTTGCTGGGCGCGCCACGGCAGTAAATTCACCTGCAACATCAGTTATCCCTCGCTCTCAGGGCTAAGCCCATTGCCAGCGCGAAGGCCGCAGGGTTGGCTGGCAGCGGCGGGGAAAGCTGGGTTAATGCGCGAAAAGGCGACCACGCGCCGACGCCCAAAGGTAACTCTTCGACCCGCGAGCTGCTGAACAGCATCTCTTCGTCGCAGAGCTTTGCCGCGCGGTACTGTTCTTTTGCCAGACCGGCGAGCTGGCTGATGTCTTTGACCTCCTGCGCGTCAAACACGCCAAATTGAAATGGCAGCCCGTGCGGCGAAACCCACAGCCAGCCTTCATCAAGCCGGTGAAGCAGCAGTTTGTCCGCGCTTTCCCCCGCGCAGCTTGCCGCCAGTTGCAAGGCACAGGGGGCCAGCTCGACCACTTCGGGCACGAGATGTAATTCAGCCAGAAAACGCTGCCACTGTTGCATCTCTTCGCGGCGGGCCGCGGTGACAATGATGTTTTGCGCGTCCATCGGCGCGGCGCGGTAGTCCATCACCAGTTGTTCGACGTTGAGTGGAAAGTGCTTGGCACCGCTGGCCAAGATAAAAGCGCTGCGGGCCGCGCCAGACAGCCGGGCGTCAGGAAGCGGCAGGCTGTGCTGCATAACCCGATGAGCAGGAAGACAAATTCGCAACGAAATTTTTACAGGAAGGGTGCGCCGCCAATTCGATAAAATAGCTGAAAGCGCCGTGGTCTCATGTAAAATCCCCCCGCGTAAAGAAAGCGGGGGCAGAGGATGCTCCCACCACTGCCTCAGTTGCCAACCGTAATGTCGCCGTTGGACGGCGATCGCTCGGGCAAAACCAGCTTGAATATCCAGGCCCACCTGCCATGCTTGTGATCGCATTTGCGTCTGATCTCCATATCGTCAAGTTCATAAAAGAACGTATCCATGTCGTAGGCTTGCCTTTATACTACCGCGCGGTTGTTTATAAACTGCCCAATTGCCACTAAATGGGAAATCTCAGGTGAAGTTCGTAAAGTATTTTTTGATTCTTGCAGTGTGTTGCATTTTGCTGGGAGCAGCCTCGATATTTGGCTTGTACAAATATATCGAGCCACAGCTCCCTGATGTCGCCACGCTCAAAGACGTGCGCTTGCAAACACCTATGCAGGTTTATAGTGCTGAAGGCGATTTGATCGCTCAGTACGGTGAAAAACGTCGTATTCCGCTGAAACTTGGCCAGATCCCACCGGAGCTGGTGCATGCCTTTATTGCTACGGAAGACAGCCGTTTCTACGAGCACCATGGTGTTGACCCAATCGGTATTTTCCGTGCGGCTTCCGTGGCCTTGGTCTCCGGCCATGCGTCCCAAGGTGCGAGTACCATTACTCAGCAGCTGGCGCGTAACTTCTTCTTAAGCCCTGAACGCACCTTGACTCGTAAAATCAAAGAAGCGTTTCTGGCTATCCGCATCGAACAAATGATGAACAAGGATGAGATCCTTGAGCTTTATTTGAACAAGATCTATCTGGGCTATCGCGCTTACGGCGTGGGGGCTGCGGCACAGGTCTATTTCGGCAAAGATGTGAGTCAGTTGACGCTGGGCGAGATGGCAGTGATTGCCGGTCTGCCAAAAGCGCCGTCAACCTTCAACCCGCTCTATTCGCACGATCGCTCATTGGCCCGTCGCAATACCGTTCTGGCCCGTATGCTGGATGAGAAATACATCACTCAGGCCCAGTATGACCAAGCGCGCGCTGAGCCATTGATTGCCAATTACCACGCGCCGCACATTGAGTTTTCAGCACCTTACCTGACCGAGATGGTTCGTCAGGAAATGGTCAAACGTTATGGCGACAACGCCTATAACGACGGCTACATGGTCTACACCACCATCACCAAGAAAACCCAGTTGGCAGCACAAGACGCCGTGCGTACCAACGTGCTGAACTACGACATGCGCCACGGCTATCGCGGCCCATCGAACCAGTTGTGGAAAGTGGGTGAAACGCCGTGGGATGAGCAGAAAATCGTTCAGTCGCTGAAAACCCTGCCAGTTTACGGCCCGCTGTTCCCAGCCGTGGTGACGCAGGTTGACGGCGAACAGGCCACGGCGACCATGTCCAACCGCGCGGTGATTTCTCTGCCGTTTAGCGGCATGCGTTGGGCGCGACCTTACCGCACTGACAACAGCCAAGGCCCGACGCCGAAGAAAGTCTCTGACGTGGTGCAACCGGGTCAGCAGATCTGGGTGCGTAAAGTCGGTGACGTTTGGTGGTTGGCGCAGGTGCCTGATGTCAACTCGGCGCTGGTTTCCCTCAACCCGAATACCGGTGCTGTTGAAGCGCTGGTCGGCGGTTTTGACTTTAACCAGAGCAAGTTCAACCGTGCGACACAGGCTCTGCGTCAGTTAGGTTCGAACATCAAACCGTTCCTGTACACCGCCGCGATGGACAAAGGTCTGACGCTGGCAACCATTCTGAACGACATGCCAATTACCCGTTGGGATGCTGGTGCTGGTCAGGATTGGCGTCCGAAGAACTCCCCTCCAACCTATGCTGGCCCAATCCGCCTGCGTCAAGGGCTGGGCGAGTCTAAGAACGTGGTCATGGTGCGTGCGATGCGTGCGATGGGCGTGGACTACGCGGCGGAATACCTGCTGCGCTTCGGTTTCCCTGCGGCTAACATTGTTCACTCCGAGTCACTGGCGCTGGGTTCTGCTTCCTTCACTCCGTTGCAGGTGGTTCGTGGCTATGCCGCACTGACCAACGGCGGTTATCTGGTTGACCCATACTTCATCACCAAAATCGTTGATGAGTCAGGTCAGGTCCAGTTTGAAGCGAAACCTAAAATTGCCTGCCGTACCTGTAATATTCCGGTGATTTACGGCGACACGCAGAAATCAGCCGTGCTGTCTGACGACAACGTCGAGAACGTGGCGGTTTCCAGCGAAGGCAATAACAACAACAGCGTGCCGATGCCAAAACTGGAGCAAGTACCGGAAGGCCAACAGCCGACGGGTGAGGACCAGTATGCGCCGCACGTGATCAGCACCCCGCTCTCCTTCCTGATCAGCGATGCGCTGAACACCAACATCTTTGGTGAACCAGGTTGGATGGGTACCGGCTGGCGCGCGGGTCGTGACCTGAAGCGTAACGACATTGGTGGTAAAACCGGTACAACCAACAGCTCGAAAGATGCTTGGTTCTCTGGTTATGGCCCGGATGTCGTGACCTCAGTGTGGATTGGTTTCGATGACCACCGTCGCGACCTCGGCCGCACCACGGCTTCTGGCGCAATTCCAGACCAGATTTCCGGTGCTGAAGGCGGCGCGAAGAGTGCTCAACCGGCGTGGGATGACTACATGAAGGCCGTGCTGGAAGGCGTACCTGTGCAGAAGCAGACACCTCCGCCGGGCATCGTGACCGTCACCATCGACAAGCAGACGGGTAAACTGTCTGATGGCGGCGGTGGCAGCCGTCCTGAGTACTTTATCGACGGCACTCAGCCGACCGAGCACGCCGTGCATGAGGTTGGGACCACGATCATGGACAACGGTCAGGAACACGAGCTGTTCTAATGGCTTGACGCCTGAAACAAAAAAGCCGGTCTGCATCATGCATGACCGGCTTTTTTTATGTTTGCTGCTGGGAAAAAACGGCTGAGTAAGGGCAGCGGCTTAGATAGCGTTACGCGTCAGGAAATCATGCGCGAGGAACAGCGCGCTGACATTACGCGCTTCATTGAAGTCAGGCTCTTTCAGCAGTTCCAGCATGCGGGAAATCGGCCAGCGAGTCTGCGGCAAAGGCTCGGGCTCATCGCCTTCCAAACTTTGCGGATACAGCCCTTTGGCAATCACGATATTCATCCGGCTGGAGAAATAGGACGGCGCCATAGTCAGCTTGGTGAGGAACTCCAACTGATGAGCCCCGTAGCCCACCTCTTCCATCAACTCGCGGTTGGCAGCTTCAAATACCGTTTCGCCCGGATCAATCAGTCCTTTTGGAAAACCCAGCTCATAGCTGTCGATACCCACGGCGTACTCGTGAATCAACAGCAGATCATCGCCGATAACTGGCACAATCATCACGGCTTCACGATTAGAGGGACGCATACGTTCGTACACGCGCTGCACGCCATTACTGAAGGTGAGATCGACGGATTCGATGGTAAATAAGCGAGAGCTGGCAACAGTCTCAACTTTCAGAATCTCAGGTTTTTGCAGGTGCTTATCCATGGTTTCCCCAATTAATTGTTCACCTGACACGGTGTCGCAATGGGTTTCAGTTCATTGTCACTTGATGGCATTGTGCGTTAATGCGAACCTTCATCGCAATATTTGTGCGACATAAATTCGGTAACCTCAACAAAGCTGAACAATTTCGTAGAAATAAGTTGGCGATCTGCGTCTCAATTTATATAAACACCCATTAACAAAAAGCGCGACGCATAAAAATAGGATTATACCGATACCCGCTTCGTTAAGAATATTGGTATGATCCAAAGTGGCTGTTTTTACGTGATAAGTAGGCGGTTTACGCCACAACCGGCTCGCAAAAGAGAGCCGCTAAAAACACCTCATGACATTCAATTTCCCAGCACAGCTTAAATCGTGCTGATGGATTACTTTGTTAAATCTTTGTTTTGATAGACTATTTGCACTTATGAATTCACAGCGTGTTGATACAAATCATCTTAATCAGGGGATCGGATGAGCACAGTAATCGTGACACTATTCTTATTGTGTATCACCGCAATTGCCGCAGGCGTATTCTTCTGGTTTATCGTCCGACGCCGCAATACTGCGTCTTCAACCGTGCATTTCAATAAGCCCAATCAACGCAAGCTTACGCAGCATGAAAGAGATGCCGTCGAGCAATATTTGCGTCAACACGAAAAATTAAGTCAAACGCCAATTACCCATCGCAGTAACTTAATGGTATTGCGAGATAAATTGACGCTGACCGCCAAAAGCGAAAACGTTTATTCGGTCACCCGCGCGATCACCCGCTACGGCGTCGCCAGCGAAGATCCGAATAAATGGCGATATTTCCTCGAAACGACCGAAGTTCATCTGCCACCCTTCTGGGAACAGTATATTGCGCAAGAGAACCACGTTGAGCTGATCAAAACCCAGACCGTCCCGCTGGTTATCTCGCTAAACGGCCATTCGCTGGTCAACCATATTTACGAACGCTCCACCCCTGCCCCTTCCGTTATCCCGACTCCACCGCAGAACGCCTCGATTCGCCATGAAGAGAGTGAACACATTCAGTTGGTGAAAGTTCGCCATGAGACTCGTGAAGAGCACGCGCTGACTCGCTCCAACGGTGTGCGCGAAGCCATCGCTATCGCGGCGGTGCTGTTGCTGCTGCTTATTACCTTGGTTGGCCCGGCGGTGCTGCTGCCGTGGACGCTGGCTCTGGCGGTGATTCTGGCGGGCTGGGTAAGCTGGCGCTATCTGGCGGAACGTCTGGGCAAGCATCGCAAAGAAATCCACTGTCTGCGCGGCCAGCCTAAGCGCTGGGGTTTGTTCGGCGAGTCAAAACAAGGCGATATCAGCAATATTTCATTGGGCGCGGTAGACCTGATTTATCCGCCACACTGGCAGCCGTTCATTAGCCGCGACTTGGGTCAGGCGACCGACGTTGAAGTCTATATGAACAGCCAAGTGGTGCGTCAGGGCAGCTATTTGTCTCTGCATGACGAAGTGAAGAATTTCCCGCTGCAACAGTGGGGTAAGAATCTGGTGCTGGCCGCCAGTGCCTTGGTTCTGCTGCTGATTTTACTGATTTATGTGCCGCTCGGATTGCCGCTGAAACTCAGCGTCGCATGGCTGCAAGGCGCGCAAAGCACTCAGGTCAACAGTGTACAAGCGCTGGAAAAAACGCCGCTGCGCGTGGGCGATACGCTGAAAGTTCAGGGCACCGGCATGTGCTATGTGCCGCCAGAAAGCGCCCGCGCCGCGCCGACCAGCTTCATGCCGTTCGACTGCTCGGGGATTTACTGGAACGAAGCCGCGCCGCTGCCCATGCCGGAGTCAGAATCCATCGACGCCGCCACCGCGCTGCTCACCTCGGTGAACACCCAGTTGCATCCCAATGACAATGGCACCGAGCAGAACATTAACCCGCAGCTTGCCACCGCGATTGAAAAATCGGGCATGATCCTGCTGGACGACTTCTCTGATATCGTCTTGAAAACGCAGGCATTGTGCAGCAACAGCGATGACTGCGTGCGACTGAAGAACGCGCTGGTCAATCTGGGTAACGCCGACAACTGGGCTACGCTGGTGAAGCGCGCCAAGTCCGGCACTCTGAAAGGCATGAACGTGCTGCTTCGCCCGGTCAGTGCTCAGTCACTGAGTGAACTGGTGAATACCGCCACATCTTCATTCTTCGCGCTGGAAACACGCCGTGCGGCACAGGCGCTCAATAGCCCACCGCCGGGCGGCTTCTTGATAAGCAATGATGAAGGCAAGCAGTTGGTCGATCAACCTGCGCCGCCGGTTTCACTCTATGCTTATAACCCGCTGAATCAGTGGAAGCAGTTGCAGAACCTCTCTTCCATGCTGCTGCACACGCCATTCACCGCGCAAGGGGTGATAACCAGCATCAACGTTGACGCCAACGGCACGCGCCATATTTCGCTGCACAGCGAGCCGGATATCTCCACCCTGTGGCGTTATCTCGGCACCAGCTTATTGTTGATTCTGTTAGTGGTTTGTTTGGTAGTGAACGCCGTGCTGCTGGCGAAACGCATGTTGAAAGACAAACATCGCATGAATGACATCCAGCACTACTACAATCATTGCTTCAACCCAACCATCGTGAACCCTGCGCCTCACGGGTCGAATTAATCTTTTCGGGTTACACTGAATACCTGACCTCCTTCGCGCCGGACCTCTGCGGCGTGAAGGTGAGATGTGCTACCCTGCCGCTTTCCTCTGCCCTTGATGACCTTTCGCTCCCAGCAACGGCCTTTAAGCCGTTCACCGTGGAGATATGGAGCCTGTATGCCACCGGAGTTTGACTGGAATAACATTGATACCCTGCTGCTGGATATGGACGGCACGCTGTTGGATCTCGCCTTCGACAGTCAGTTTTGGCTTCATGACGTCCCGCAGGCGCTAAGCCAGCAGCGCAGCCTGAGTTTCGAGGAAGCGCGGCAATATATTCATGCCGAGTACCTCGCGGTACAGCACACCATGAACTGGTACTGCTTTGACTATTGGAGCAACAAGCTGGATCTGGATATTTACCAGATGACCACCGACGTCGGCCACAGGGCGCGTCTGCGCGACGATACCCTGCCCTTCTTGCAGCATGTGCGAGACAGCGGCCGCCAGACAATTTTGCTGACCAATGCCCATCCGCACAGCCTTGAGGTCAAGTGCCAGCACACCGGTTTAGACCAGCACCTTGATTTATTACTTTCCACCCACACATTTGGTTATCCAAAGGAAGATCAGCGTTTGTGGCAGGCGGTGCAGCAGAAAACCGGTTTTGACCCACAGCGCACCCTGTTTGTGGATGATGGAGAACCCATCCTCAATGCGGCAAAAACCTTTGGTATCCGCTATTGTCTGGGTATAGAAAACCCCGACTCTACGCTGGCGAACAAAGCGTTTGAGGCCCATCCTTCCATAACTGATTACCTGAGCCTGCTGCCATCCATTCAGCCTGTGACAGGCCGGGGAGCCTAAGGGTCGCCGATTTGGGGGAGAGAGATGAAAGGCAAAACGCCAGAAGATGACAACGCGGTTCGCCTCGATAAGTGGCTGTGGGCGGCGCGTTTTTACAAAACAAGAGCCTTAGCGCGTGAAATGATTGATGGCGGCAAAGTGCATTACAACGGCCAGCGCGGCAAGCCGAGTAAGCTGGTTGAAGTGAATGCCGAAATCAAACTGCGTCAGGGAAATGATGAAAAAACCGTAGTAGTTCTGGACCTGACGACCCAGCGTCGTAGCGCCGAAGAGGCGCAGAAGCTGTATCAGGAAACCGAACTGAGCATCACCAGCCGAGAGAAAATTTCTCAGGCGCGTAAAATGAATGCTATGCCACACCCTGACCGGCGTCCTGATAAGAAGGAGCGCCGCAACCTGATTAAATTTAAATATGGCGATGCCGAATAAACGGAAAGTCGCTTAAGTAGAGAGAACAGCATGTCCAATCACGACCAATTACACCGCTACCTGTTCACAAACCACGCTGTGCGCGGTGAACTGGTTTCCCTCAGCGAGACGTTTGAGCAAATCGTCGCTGGCCACGATTATCCGTCAGAAGTTCGTACTTTGCTGGGTGAGATGCTGGTTGCGACCAGCCTGCTGACCGCCACGCTGAAGTTTGATGGCGACATCACCGTACAACTTCAGGGCGATGGCCCACTGAAGCTGGCGGTTATCAACGGCAATAACAAGCAAGAGATGCGCGGCGTGGCCCGTCTGCAAGGCGACATCGCCGCGGACAGCTCGCTCAAGCAGATGATTGGCAACGGCTACATGGTGATCACCATCTCTCCAACGGAAGGTGAGCGCTATCAGGGCGTGGTTGATTTAGAAGGCGAAACGCTGGCGGAATGTCTGGAAAATTACTTCCTGCGTTCAGAGCAGCTGCCAACGCGTATCTTTATCCGTACCGGCGAGTCCGAGGGTAAAGCCGCAGCGGGCGGCCTGCTGCTGCAAGTGCTACCTGCCCAAGAGACTGACCCGGAAGAGTTCAGCCACTTGTCACAGCTGACCACTACCATCAAAGCAGAAGAGCTGTTCACCCTGCCAGCCACTGAAGTGCTGTATCGCCTGTATCATCAGGAAGAAGTGACGGTTTACGAGCCTCAAGACGTCTGCTTCCGCTGCACCTGCTCTCGCGAGCGTTGTGCAGATGCCCTGATGACCCTGCCGGGCGAAGAAGTGCTCGAGATGCTGGAAGAAGACGGCAAAATCGAAATGCACTGTGACTATTGCGGCAGCGATTACGCCTTCGACGCAATGGATCTGGCTACGTATAAAGCCAGCGGCAACCTGCCGGACGACAGCGCCGTTCACTAAACGCCATAAACACCATCAAAAACGGAGCAATGTCTGACATTGCTCCGGCTTAATTCAATTACTTTACTTTCGTTACACCGTCTTCGTGCACTGTCTCTCAGAACCGCCAAAAAACCCGCCATAGATGCCATTCTTTGAAGAAAACCGCAGATAAAAAGCCATAAATCTTTACAATTGCAGTGCATTTCATTTTACACGACGGCCACAAGCCGTTCAGATTTGACTATCCGATCTAGGAGCAGGGACATGCCGACCCACCATCTCAGCAAAGAAAAACTGGCCACCTACGGTATCAACGATACGCGTGAAATTGTTTATAACCCGGATTACGATCTGCTCTTCAAAGAAGAGACAGCACCCGGTCTGCAAGGTTTTGAGCGTGGTCAAGTCACTGAGCTGGGCGCGGTGAATGTTGATACCGGTATCTTTACCGGTCGTTCGCCAAAAGATAAGTACATTGTGCGCGATGACACCACCCGCAACACCGTCTGGTGGGCCGATCAGGGCAAAGGCAAGAATGACAATAAGCCGCTCAGCCAAGAAGTGTGGAGCGAGCTGAAAGCGCTGGTGACTCAGCAGCTCTCTTCTAAGCGCCTGTTCATCATCGACGCCTTCTGTGGCGCGAACGCTGATTCACGTCTGAAAGTCCGCTTTATTACCGAAGTGGCCTGGCAGGCGCATTTCGTGAAAAACATGTTTATTCGCCCAACGGACGCCGAGCTGGAAAACTTCGAGCCGGATTTCATCGTGATGAATGGCGCGAAATGCACCAATCCAAACTGGCAGCAGCAAGGTTTGAACTCTGAGAACTTTGTCGCGTTCAACCTGACCGAGCGTATTCAGCTGATTGGCGGCACGTGGTACGGCGGCGAGATGAAGAAAGGCATGTTCTCGGTGATGAACTACCTGCTGCCGCTGCAAGGTATTGCTTCCATGCACTGCTCCGCCAACGTGGGCGAGAAAGGCGACGTGGCGGTGTTCTTCGGCCTGTCCGGCACCGGCAAAACCACCCTGTCTACCGACCCGAAACGCCAGCTGATTGGCGATGATGAGCACGGCTGGGATGACGACGGCGTGTTTAACTTTGAAGGCGGCTGCTACGCCAAAACCATCAAGCTGAGCAAAGAAGCCGAGCCAGACATTTATGGCGCGATCGTCCGTGACGCCCTGCTGGAAAACGTGGCGGTAGACGCCGCAGGCAAAATCGATTTCGACGATAACTCGAAAACCGAGAACACTCGCGTTTCCTACCCGATTTACCACATCCAGAACATCGTCAAGCCAGTGTCGAAAGCGGGCCACGCGACCAAAGTGATTTTCCTCACCGCAGACGCCTTCGGCGTTCTGCCGCCGGTTTCGCGCCTGACTGCCGATCAGACGCAATATCACTTCCTCTCTGGCTTCACCGCCAAGCTGGCAGGGACAGAGCGCGGCGTCACCGAGCCAACGCCAACCTTCTCCGCCTGTTTCGGCGCAGCCTTCTTGATGCTGCACCCAACGCAGTACGCCGAAGTGCTGGTGAAACGCATGCAGGCCGCAGGCGCACAGGCTTATCTGGTGAACACCGGCTGGAACGGCACGGGTAAACGTATTTCTATCCAGAACACCCGCGCCATCATCGACGCCATCCTGAACGGCACCATCGATGACGCCGAGACCTTCACCCTGCCAGTCTTCAACCTCGCCGTGCCAACCGCACTGCCGGGCGTAGACACCCACATCCTCGACCCGCGCAACACCTATGGTTCCGTCGAGCAGTGGCAGGAGAAAGCCCATGACCTCGCACAGCAGTTCGTGACTAACTTTGATAAGTACACGGATACAGAGGCGGGGGCGCGGTTAGTCGCTGCGGGGCCAAAGCTTTAAAAAGCTTTAGCAAATTTTGAAGGTCAACCTCAAGACCGTGGGCGCCGGCCCACACCGTTAAAACCTTGCGTTGCCACGCAAACTGGCCTTGAGGGGCGCCTATCGCCGCGCCCCTCAAGACTCCCCGGCTCTTCACTGCGCGCTCCGCTCGTTGGGCGGACGTGTTTCAGGTACTTCAGTTATCCACCGCCCTCCCTATCAATAAAGAATGTCGCCGCTTAGGCGGTGCCTTCGCTTCAGGCTTCGAGCCTTTGGTCTCGAACCATTCATTCGGCGCCATTTTTGAGCGCGGCTCTGAGGCTTTTCAATCGTCCCTTTTCAGTAGGTTTAGGTTTGTTTTGCGAATTGAATGAAAAGGTTCGGTGTAAATGCCAGTAGGTCGCGTTCAGAAGTGACGCCGAGCAAGAGGTGGAAAACCGCGTGTCTTTTTACGCGGGTTGGAATCCCGCAGGGAGGGAACCGCCTAAGCGGCGGCACTTCGCGACGATCACGATATCCGCTGAAACACGTCCATCTCAACCCTGCGCAGCCTCGATCTCACAGCAGAAAAAAACGCAGGGTTCCAAGGGAGGCGCGTTTACGCCTCCCTTGGTCGGTGTGGGCCGACGCCCACGGTTTTGAATTTGAACTTAAGGCTGGGTTTACAGGGGCCATCCACCCCTTACATTAAACCGTCTTCTGCGGAAGGGCTGTCGCTACAGCCTTCTCCACCGGCAGGGGGAGATACGCCCGGATGCGAAGCCCACCGCGCGGGCTGCGGCCGATATCTAGCGAACCTGCGTGAGCATCGATGATGCGCTGCACAATCGCTAAACCTAAGCCGGTACCGCTGGTGGTGCGGGCGCTGTCGCCGCGAACAAATGGCTGGAACAGATGCTTCAACTGGCTTGGCTCAATGCCGGGGCCGTCGTCTTCAACTTGGAACCAACCGCGCTGCAACTCCTTGCCGCTGCTGACTTTTATCCAACCGTTGCCGTAGCGGGCGGCGTTCACCACCATATTCACCACGGCGCGTTTGATAGACAGCGGATGCACATTGACCAGCACTTCGCCGGTGACTAAATCGCTATCGATCTCACGCTCATATCCACTTTCTGCGGCAATCACTTCGCCGAGAATCGAGTTGAGATCGCACTCTTCAGTCTGCAACTCTTGCCCGGTGCGCAGATAATCGATGAACTGCTCGATGATGGCGTTGCACTCTTCGATGTCCTTGTTGATGGACTCAGCGAGGTAACCATCGCCGTCGCTCATCATCTCCGTCGCTAAACGAATACGGGTTAACGGCGTGCGCAGGTCGTGGCTGACACCGGCCATCAGCAGGGTTCGGTCGTCGGCAAGCTGCTTCACGCCTGCGGCCATCTGGTTGAACGCACGGGTCACCGAACGCACCTCAGACGCACCGTATTCGCGCAGCGGAGCCGGGATTATCCCCTTACCCACCTGCAACGCGGCGTGTTCAAGTTCCACCAAGGGTCGGTTTTGAATACGGATAAACAGCCACGCTCCGCCAATGGCTAACAACATAATCGCCAAGGTGTAGCGGAACAGCGGGGAGAAGTCGCCCTGATGAATTTCAGTCAAGGGCACGCGCACCCAGATGTCAGGAGACAACCAGGTTTTCAGCCACACGACCGGGGTATTTTTGTTCACTTCGACGCGAACATCGGTAGGGCCACCGAGCTGCTGCGCCATTTGCTGACTGAGGAATTCGTAATGTTGCGCCCAACGCAGCCCGCTCTCTTCGGCGGCCGAATTGGTGTACAGAGAGATCCCCAGCTCGCGGTAAATTTCGCGGCGGAATGCCGGAGGAACGGCCAGCAGCGTGCCATCTTCCAGCTGCAACTGATCGGTCATTAGCATACGCACTTCGTAAGCCAAGACCTTATTGAACTGTTGCAGACTCGGCAGAATGGCGAAATTCAGCACGACCAAATAGGTCGTCACCAAGCTGACGAACAGCAAGGTGACGATCAACAGCAGGGTTCGGGCAAACGAGCTACGCGGTGAAAAGCGTATTCGTCTCATGCCTTACTGCCGTCCGGTACAAAGACGTAACCCAAGCCCCAAACGGTTTGGATGTAACGTGGGTGTGCCGGATCTTCTTCCACCATGCGGCGCAGGCGGGAAATTTGCACGTCGATAGAACGTTCCATGGCGCTGTATTCGCGACCACGGGCCAAGTTCATCAACTTGTCGCGAGATAACGGTTCACGCGGGTGGCTTACCAAGGCTTTCAACACGGCAAACTCACCGCTGGTCAATGGCATAGGCTCATCTTCACGGAACATCTCGCGGGTGCCGAGGTTCAGTTTGAACTTACCGAAGGAAATAACCGCTTCTTCTTGAGAAGGCGCGCCCGGCAGTTCGTTAGCCTGACGGCGCAGCACGGCGCGGATACGGGCCAGCAGTTCACGCGGGTTAAATGGCTTAGGAATATAGTCGTCGGCGCCGATTTCCAGACCAACAATACGGTCAACCTCTTCGCCTTTGGCGGTAACCATAATGATTGGCATCGGGTTACTTTGGCTGCGCAGGCGGCGGCAAATGGACAGGCCGTCTTCGCCCGGAAGCATTAAATCCAGCACCATCAGGTGGAATGATTCACGCGTCAGCAAGCGATCCATCTGTTCGGCGTTCGCTACGCTACGTACCTGAAAACCTTGCTCGGTCAGGTAACGTTCTAAAAGAGCCCGCAGGCGCATATCGTCATCAACAACCAGAATCTTATGATTCTCTTGCATTTTTATTACTCCCAAAGGCATGAATACCCGAAGTCTGTATTGTTAGAAATTCGTGCTAAAACAGACAGCTATTAATGGTATATATTCTAGTCGAAATTGTTACAAAGATTATGCTTTTCCTAATTTATCAACAATTTTCAGCGGCAACTCACGCTCTCATTAACATAAATCAGCATGATTGCCACTTTACCTCTTTACGGCTAATTTGCTCTAGCAATCTTGAGCCTGCAACCCGGCTATGAAAATATTCCCCTTTGGCGCACAGACTCACTCGTGAACAGAATATGAAAACCAAACTGATTACCCGCGAAGGTTATAACAAACTTAAGCAAGAGCTGGACTTCCTCTGGCGCGAAGAACGACCTGAGGTGACCAAGAAAGTCACGTGGGCTGCCAGCCTTGGCGACCGCAGTGAAAACGCCGACTACCAATATAATAAGAAGCGCCTGCGCGAAATTGACCGTCGGGTTCGCTATCTGACCAAATGCCTTGAACAGCTGCGCATTGTCGATTACTCGCCGCAGCAAAAGGGCAAAGTGTTCTTTGGTGCTTGGGTTGATATTGAAAACGACGACGGCGACACCAAGCGTTTTCGCATCGTCGGCTATGACGAAATTTTTGGCCGCAAAGATTACATTTCCATCGACTCGCCGATGGCCCGCGCCCTGCTGAAGAAAGAGGTGGGAGACAGCGCGGTGGTGCAAACCCCGATCGGCGAAGCCATGTGGTATGTGAATGAAATCAACTATGATGAAGAAGCGCCGAATTCGTAAACCTTCCATGACTCTCAAAACGCCGGTGAGAAGGGCCAGATAACTGGCATTTTTCACCCTCAAAACGTATAACTGTCCCCCAGTTTTTATGTCACTCAACCAATGAAAAGCCTATGAATGATCAACTGAGCCGCATTATCGCAACTGAATTGCAGGTTCGCCCGGAGCAGGTTGCTTCCGTGGTGCGTCTGCTGGATGAAGGTAATACCGTGCCATTTATTGCGCGGTATCGTAAGGAAGTCACCGGTGGGTTGGATGATACCCAACTGCGTCAGTTGGACAGCCGTCTGGGCTATCTGCGTGAACTTGAAGATCGCCGCCAAACCATTCTCAAATCCATTGAGGATCAGGGCAAACTGAGCGATGACCTCGCCAAAGCGATTAACACCACGCTGAGCAAAACCGAGCTGGAAGATTTATACCTGCCGTATAAACCTAAGCGCCGCACTCGCGGGCAAATTGCCATTGAAGCGGGCCTCGAGCCGCTGGCCGACCTGCTGTGGAATGAGCCGCAAAACGAGCCGGACGCCACCGCAGCCAAATTCGTTGATGCAGACAAAGGCGTCGCCGACACCAAAGCCGCCCTTGACGGTGCGCGCTACATCTTAATGGAGCGTTTCGCCGAAGATGCCAGTCTGCTGGCCAAAGTCCGCGACTATCTGTGGAAAAATGCCCACTTAGTCTCGCGCATGGTGGAAGGCAAAGAGCAGGAAGGCGCGAAATTTAGCGACTACTTCGACCATCACGAACCGATTTCCAAAGTCCCTTCTCACCGCGCGCTGGCGATGTTCCGCGGCCGCAACGAAGGCTTGCTGCAACTGGCGCTGAATGCCGACCCGCAGCATGACGAAGCGCCGAAAGAGAGCTATGCCGAGCAGTTGATCATTGAGCACCTCGGGCTGCGCCTGAACAATGCGCCAGCCGACGTTTGGCGTCGTGCGGTGGTCAACTGGACTTGGCGCATCAAAGTGCTGCTGCACCTCGAAACCGAGCTGATGGGCACGGTGCGCGAGCGCGCCGAAGACGAAGCGATTAACGTCTTCGCCCGCAACATGCACGACCTGCTGATGGCCGCTCCAGCCGGGATGCGCGCCACCATGGGCCTCGACCCCGGTCTGCGCACCGGCGTGAAAGTGGCGGTGGTGGATAACACCGGCAAGCTGGTCGGCACCGATACCGTCTACCCACACACCGGTCAGGCGGCGAAAGCGGCCCAGCAGGTTGCGGCACTGTGTATCAAACACAATGTTGAACTGGTGGCTATCGGCAACGGCACGGCTTCTCGCGAAACCGAGCGTTTCTTCCTCGACCTGCAAAAACAGTTCCCGGAAGTGAAAGCGCAGAAAGTGATTGTCAGCGAAGCAGGTGCGTCAGTCTATTCAGCCTCCGAGCTGGCGGCGCAAGAGTTCCCGGACCTCGACGTCTCCATTCGTGGCGCGGTGTCTATTGCTCGTCGCCTGCAAGACCCGCTGGCCGAGCTGGTGAAAATCGATCCGAAATCCATTGGTGTTGGCCAGTATCAGCATGACGTCAGCCAGACCCAGTTGGCGAAAAAGCTGGATGCGGTGGTGGAAGACTGCGTGAACGCCGTCGGCGTTGACCTCAATACTGCCTCAGTGCCGTTGTTGACTCGCGTTGCGGGCCTGACGCGCATGATGGCGCAGAATATTGTTAGCTGGCGCGACGAAAACGGCCAGTTCCGCAACCGTGAACAGCTGCTGAAAGTGAGCCGTCTGGGGCCGAAAGCCTTTGAACAGTGCGCGGGCTTCCTGCGTATTAACCATGGCGACAACCCGCTGGATGCCTCAACCGTTCACCCGGAAACCTACCCGGTGGTGCAGCGCATTCTGGCGGCGACCAATCTGGCACTGAAAGAGCTGATGGGCGACTCCAACGCCCTGCGCGGCCTGAAAGCTAGCGAGTTCACCGACGAGCAGTTCGGCGTGCCGACGGTGACTGACATCATCAAAGAGCTGGAAAAACCGGGGCACGATCCGCGCCCTGAGTTCAAAACCGCGACCTTTGCTGACGGCGTTGAAACCATGAATGACCTGCTGCCGGGCATGGTGCTGGAAGGCTCGGTGACTAACGTCACCAACTTCGGCGCATTCGTGGATATCGGCGTCCATCAGGACGGTCTGGTACACATCTCTTCGCTGGCGAATAAGTTTGTCGATGACCCGCACACCGTGGTCAAAGCGGGCGATATCGTCAAAGTGAAAGTGATGGAAGTGGACTTGCAGCGTAAGCGCATCGCCCTGACCATGCGTCTGGACGAGCAGCCGGGCGAAACATCGGCCCGTCGCGGTGGCGGTTCAGCGGCACCTGTCGCTGGCAATGGTCGCGACGCACAAAAGCGCGGTCCAGCGAACAAACCGGCCGGACGCACGGCTTCTACACCTGCGGGCAACAGCGCGATGGGCGATGCTCTCGCCGCCGCCTTTGGTAAAAAGCACTAAAAGCGACAATTCCCGCCCTTGCTCAAAGCCGCTGAATTTCAGCGGCTTTTTTATTACTCCCGCCAATACCCCTACTTATTGAATGATTACTAATCACGTAATCACTGAGTTAAATCAATAAATCCGCTCCAGCACAGGCATAGGATAGCCCCATCGCGAAGGGAGTCTTTTAGGGAATATCCCTTTTTTAACTCTCTTGGCGCGTACTAATTATGATAACTATTCGCATTTTTACTTCTTAAGTCATTTGATTGGCGAGAGTTCGCCAGACACCAGCCAGACCTTATTTCGCAACGATTTACCCCATACAGAGGGTAATAACCGGGCAAGGAAGCACGGCGTTATCGCCGTCCCCATTCCGCCTGAACGCTTCGCGAGGACCTATGCAACTGATCTCTCAACGTGCTTATAAAATTACCGGCTTTTCACACGAAATCAGCCCGGCTTATCGGCAGAAACTGCTGTCACTGGGCATGCTGCCCGGCTCTCTGTTCAATATTATCCGCGTCGCGCCGATGGGCGACCCGGTACAAATCGAAACCCGTCGCACCAGTCTGGTGGTGCGTAAAAAAGACCTCGACCTGTTGAAGCTGGAAATGCAGGCCGGATGATTTTTTCAGCGCGGGCTCGCTTTAATTTAATGCCCGCGCCGCTCTCTTCTCTCACGTAGAAACCAACGTATGAAAGCACTCACTATTGGCTTAATTGGTAACCCGAACTCCGGTAAAACCACCCTTTTCAACCAATTAACTGGCGCACGTCAACGCGTGGGGAATTGGGCCGGGGTCACTGTAGAGCGTAAAGAAGGCCAGTTCGCCACGGCCGAGCATCAGGTCACGCTGGTCGATTTACCCGGCACCTACTCGCTCACCACCATCTCCGAACAAACTTCTCTCGACGAACAAATTGCCTGCCACTACATTCTCAGCGGCGACGCCGACCTGATAATCAACGTGGTAGATGCCTCGAATCTGGAGCGAAACCTCTATTTAACGCTGCAACTGCTGGAGCTTGGCATTCCCTGCATCGTGGCGCTGAACATGCTGGATATCGCTCAGACTCAGAACATCACTATTGATATCGCTGCGCTGGAAAAGCGGCTGGGCTGCCCGGTGATTGCGCTGATTTCTACCCGCGCCAGCGGCATCAGCGAGCTGAAAAAATGCATTGATAGCCGCCCTGCCGCCTCTGACCTTTCCCGGGTGATTTATCTGCCGGTGTTACAGCGTGAAGTTGACGCCATGGCCGCCGCCATCTCCGACCAACTGCCGCTGCAACAGCGCCGCTGGCTGGCACTCCAGATGCTGGAAGGCGACATTTATAGCCAGACTCATGCCCCGCACGCCGCCGCGCTTTTGCCCGCCGTGCGCGAAAGACTGGTCAGCCAGCAGCATGAAGACCCGGCACTGCTGATCGCCGATGCGCGCTATCAGAGCATTGTTAGCCTGTGCGAAGCGGTAAGTAATTCACACCTGACTGCGCCGAATCGCATGACGCAACTCCTCGACCGGGTGATCCTCAACCGTTTCCTCGGCGTACCGATTTTCCTGCTGGTGATGTACCTGATGTTCCTGCTGGCGATTAACATCGGCGGCGCGCTGCAACCGATTTTCGATATCGGCTCGGCGGCTGTGTTCATTCAAGGCATGCAGTGGGTGGGTTTCACCCTGCACTTCCCACAGTGGCTGACGATTTTCCTCGCGCAGGGGATTGGCGGCGGTATCAACACCGTGCTGCCGCTGGTGCCGCAAATCGGCATGATGTACCTGTTTCTCTCCTTCCTTGAAGACTCCGGCTATATGGCGCGGGCGGCGTTCGTGATGGACCGCCTGATGCAGGCGCTAGGGCTGCCGGGAAAATCCTTCGTGCCGCTGATTGTCGGCTTTGGCTGCAACGTGCCTTCGATTATGGGCGCGCGCACCTTGGACGCACCGCGCGAAAGGCTGATGACCGTGATGATGGCGCCGTTTATGTCCTGCGGCGCGCGTCTGGCAATTTTCGCCGTCTTCTCCGCCGCGTTCTTTGGGCAGAGTGGCGCATCGGTGGTGTTCTCGCTCTATCTGCTCGGTATCGTAGTCGCCATCCTCACCGGCTTAGTGCTGAAATACACCATCATGCGCGGCGAAGCTTCCCCCTTCGTGATGGAGCTGCCGGTTTACCACATTCCGCATCTGAAAAGCCTGCTGCTGCAAACGTGGCAGCGGCTGAAAGGCTTTGTGCTGCGCGCGGGTAAAGTCATTGTTATCGCGAGTATTTGTATCGGCGCGCTGAACAGTTTCTCCTTCAGCGGCAAAGCGGTGGACAACATTAATGACTCGGCGCTGGCGAGCGTCAGTAAAGTGCTGACGCCGCTGCTGAAACCGATGGGCGTTCACGAAGATAACTGGCAGGCGACGGTTGGGCTAGTAACTGGCGCGATGGCGAAAGAAGTGGTGGTCGGCACGCTCAACACCTTATATACCGCCGAGCACATCACCACGCAGGAGTTTGATGCCGCCAACTTCAACCTGTTGGATGAAATGAACGGCGCGGTACACGAAACTTGGCAGGGTTTGAAAGACACCTTCAGCCTGAGCGTACTGTCGAACCCGATTGAAGCTAGCAAAGGCGACGGCGAAATGGCCGCCACTTCAATGGGCGTAATGAGCAGTAAATTCGGCACCGCGATCTCGGCTTACAGCTATCTGATCTTCGTGCTGCTGTATGTGCCTTGCGTGTCGGTCATGGGGGCTATTGCTCGCGAAACCAGCCGTGGATGGATGACCTTCTCCATCGCGTGGGGGCTGAATGTGGCCTATTCGCTGGCGACGCTGTTCTTCCAGACCGCCACCTTTAGCCAACACCCGGCCAGCAGTCTGGGCATCATTCTCACCGTGATTGCTTTTAATGCGCTGGTGTTGGTGGCCCTGCGGAAAATGCGCAGCCGCGTGACCGTCACGCTGAAGCCTCGCAACGTCGCCGCTTGCTGCCAACCGGCAGTTAACGATTGCCATTAAGGAGTTGAGATGACTTCTCTGATAGCCGTTCGCGATAACGTGGCGCTGGCCGGAATGGCCGATGCGCACCAGCTCAGCCTGCAACTGAAAGCGCCACAGCCGCTGGTGCAGGCGATGCTCGACAAACTGGTCGCCATGCGAAAACTGGAAGCCGTTGAACCTGATAACAGCTGCCTCAGCGGCAGCTGCAAAAGTTGTGCAGATGGCAAAAAATGCCTGACGGTCAGCTACCGGCTGATCCCTTCTTAGCTCAGCGGTTGCCACGGGTCGCGGACTTGCACAGAGCCCGCGTCCGTGGCTAATTCCACCTCACCGCCCTGCAACCACTCACTAAGCACAAAACCGCCCTGTGGCGTCACGATTTGTACATCGGTGCGGCACGGCAGTTGCTGCAAGGTGTTGCTCAACTCGCGAAACGCCTCAGGCGATACCGGCTGGTCACAGCGGATCAGTAAGTCGAGGTTACTGTCGGCGTGCATCGCCGGGATATCACTGGCCATGGTGTAGGCGCAGCTGCCGGTCACACCCCATGTCCACGGCCACTTCAGGCTGGCGAAGGTGATCAGCGACTGCATGGGAGGCAGGGAAATAAAACGTGAATGCAGCAATGACACCGGATTGGCGACCAGCGATTCCGGCGTCACGGTGCGCACGATGGAGGAAGCAGCCACCCAAGCCGTCGCCCGCTGAGTGCGCGTCATACCACGAATTCCCACGGCGATAGCGCCATCAGCACGCTGCCCGCGACACACCACCAGCGGCAAATGTGTCCGCCAGTGACTCACCCACTCGGGCAAGGCTTGATCACTTTCCAGCGCCGAACGGTCGGCAATCCAAATCAGGTCATGGGCACGCGGCAAACTCATCGTTAAGCTTCCTTATTGTTCAAAGCAGCGAAAACCCCACTGCTATAAAGGGTAGTCAGCTAATGATACACAACCCGCTGGCGAACTTAACCTGAAGAATGACCCACAAAAAAGGGCGCCCGTGGGCACCCTTCTCGTGAAGACCGTAAAGCTTATTTGTCGTTAAAAACTTATTTGTCTTTAAAGACTTCAGCCGTTGCGCTGATTTTCTTCTTCTCTTGACCACCGATGATCACGAAGTATTTGCCGCCTTTCTCGTCAGCTTGCTTGGACAGCTCTTCGCGCGCATCCATTGGTGCAGTGTATTCGTTGCTGGTCGTGATGGTGCCCAGGCTAACCAAACCTTTCTCTTGTGCCACTTCTTTGGTGATCAACTCTGCCGCCATTGCGCTAGTTGAGAATACGCCTGCCAGAACAACTGCTGCCATAATTTTATAAGATTTCATGAAGTTACCTCTAAGAGTGATTATTTTGATAAAGCTCCCATGACAATACCGACGATGAAATCCGCGCTGGCGTAACCTTCCTGGCCTGACACCAAAATTTCCCCAGAAACGCGGCATGATGTAACCGGACCATAGGCTGGCCCGACAATCACCTTTCGGTATTATCTGCCTAAGTATTAGTCACTCCCAAAAAATATCCAGTCAAAATGTATAAAATATTTACATTAGATTTCAATGTGTGACAGCAAACTGCTTTATCTGCTCGCAGAAGGCTTCAGGGTGAGAGATAAAAGGCGCATGGGCCGATTTTTCAATGATATGCGACTCGGTTTCAGGCCACAGCACGTCCAATAACGGCACAATTTTGCGTGGCACCAGCCCGTCGAGCGCGCCGTAAATGCGCAGCATCGGCACGCTGAGTTGGCACAGTGCCTGACGCAGATCCACCTGCCGCAAAATCTCTAATCCGCCATTGAGCACTTCAACCGACGGCATCGGCTGGCTCAGCACCACTGATTTCAGCATGCGGGCATCCTGACGGGCGCTGTCGCTGCCCAGCGTTTGTAGCGCCAGAAAACGCTCCACCGTGCGCTGGAAATCCTCACTCAGCTGATGCTGGAAGCCGTGCAGCACTTCGGACTTAATCCCCGGCCACTCATCGTGAGCTGCAAAGCAAGGCGAAGAAGCCACGGTGATCAGCTTTTCGACGCGCTCTGGCGCACTCAGGGCAATCTGGCTGGCGACCAGCCCACCCAGCGACCAGCCGAGCCAGACGGCTTTTTGCGGCGCGGCGGCCAGCACGGTGTCGGCCATCTCCTCGATGCTCATCGGCCCAAAACCTTCACTGCGGCCATAGCCCGGCAAGTCCACCAGATGCAGCCGAAAATGCGGCGCGAGTCGCTCGGCGGTGTAACGCCAGACTTCCGCATTCAGCCCCCATCCGTGAAGCAGCACAAGATCGAGATCGCCTTCACCAAAGGTCTGCCAGTAGAGCTTATTCATAGGGTAATGTCCGTTGGGTTTCGAAATCCACAGAGGGAAAGAGATGTTAAGGATAACAATTCAGGCGCAGTGCTGGCTATGCCAACAGCCGCTGCATCTTGCGCGGCACGGCATCTGTAGCGTTTGCGTCAAATACCTCCCCGTCCCGCCGCCCTGCTGCCCGCGCTGCGGACTACCCAGCAGCCACGCCAAACTCGACTGCGGGCGCTGCCTGCGCAAGCCGCCGCCGTGGGACGCCTTGGTGCAAGTGAGTGACTATATTGCGCCACTCAGCGGCTTGGTGATGCGTTTGAAGTTCGCCAAACAGCCCGAGCTGGCCATGCCGCTCGCCAGACTGCTGCTGTTTCGCTGGATGGCGCGGTTTCGAGCCGCCGAGGTGGTTCGCCCCGATATCCTGCTCAGCGTGCCTTTGCATCGGCGGCGCTACTTTTCACGCGGTTATAACCAGAGCGAGCTGCTGGCCGCGCCGCTGGCTCGCTGGCTGCAATGCCAGTTTCACCCCTATGCTTTGCAGCGAATTCGCGCCACGCCGCCACAGCAACGACTTTCCGAATCTGCACGAAAACGTAACCTTCGCCGAGCCTTTATTTGCCGCGAAAACTTCCACGGCAAGCATGTTGCACTGCTTGATGATGTTGTTACAACGGGGAGCACATTATGTGAAATCAGTAAGTTACTGAGAAATCAGGGGATTGCCTCGCTACAGATTTGGTGCGTTTGTCGCACCTTGTAGTCGGCTAAGTAAAGGGCGTATTATAACCAACTGGAGTAGTCAACTATTGAGCCAATGTTATGATTCTTATTACCGATGCTGCCCAAGCGCACTTTGCCAAACTGCTGGCAAACCAAGAAGAAGGCACCCAGATCCGCGTATTCGTGATCAACCCCGGTACGCCGACCGCGGAGTGCGGAGTGTCCTACTGCCCACCTGACGCGGTGGAAGCAACGGATACTGAATTGAAATTCGAAAAGCTGTCCGCTTTCATCGACGAGCTGAGCAAGCCATATCTGGCCGATGCTGAGATCGACTTTGTTACCGACCAGCTTGGCTCACAGCTCACGCTGAAAGCCCCTAACGCGAAAATGCGTAAAGTTGCTGACGACGCGCCTCTGATGGAACGTGTTGAATATCAACTGCAATCTCGTATCAACCCACAGCTTGCCAGCCACGGCGGCCGCGTATCTCTGATGGAAATCACCGATGACGGCATCGCAGTTCTGCAATTTGGCGGCGGCTGTAACGGCTGTTCAATGATTGATGTCACCCTGAAAGACGGCATCGAGAAAGAACTGCTGGAAAACTTCCCAGAGCTGAAAGGTGTTCGTGACCTGACCGAACACCAGCGCGGCGAGCACTCGTTCTACTAATAGAACAAGTTGCCAAAGGTAGAAAACAGAAGGGTTCAGCTTGGCTGAACCCTTTTTCATGCCTTTTTCATGCCTTTTTGCGCCTTCGGTCCAAATCCTTAATCAACCGATTGACCCACTCGTCGCTGAACATCTCCTCGAGGCTGTGAGTCAGTTTGCGCTGCCAGTTAGGGTATTCGGTGTTGGTGCCCGGCACGTTGACGGGGGTTGCCATATCCAGCCAATCCTCGGGTTGCAGGCCCAGTAAGGCGCTGGCGCTGCCTGCCAGATAGCGCTGCAAACCGCGATTTAATGCCGGGGTCATCGACATCCGGCTGGCCTGTTTTCCGACGCTTTTCGCCACGCATCCCTGACGATGCAGAGCATCGAGCAGGTTCTGCTTATTAACTTCTCGCTCGGCGCGCAGCCGCGCCAGCACGGCGGCATCGGGGTAAATCCCCAGCTTCTCACCGAGCCCGAGGTCGCCCCCTTCCCAATAGCCGCGCAGCGTCGGCAAGTCATGGGTGGTGACCGTGGCCATCGCCTGCGTGATGTACTCCTGCGGCGCGCGATAAGCGCCGTTTTTCTCCTGCTCGAAATAGAGCACTTTGTAGGAGTAAACGCCGCTGTCGCGCAGGCTGGCGACAATCTCTTTGGGCACAATGCCAAGGTCTTCGCCAATCACCATGCACTGGTGGCGCTGGCTTTCTAGGGCCAGCACGCCAAGCAGGTCTTGCAGGGGATAACGCACATAAGCCCCTTTCGCCGCGTGCTCGTGGGCGGGTATCCACCACAGCCGCAGCAGCCCCATCACGTGATCGATACGCAGCGCGCCGCACTGCGACATATTGGCGCGCAGTAAATCGATAAATGGCTGATAGGCCCGCTCTTGCATTACGTGGGGATCTATCGGCGGAAGTCCCCAGTTCTGCCCCTGCGGCCCGAGCAGGTCCGGCGGCGCGCCGACCGTCGCCCGCAAGCAGTAGAGATTGGGATCAGACCAAGTTTCAGCCCCGCCCTCGGCCACGCCAACGGCCAAATCGCGGTATAAACCGAGAGGCATCCCCAGCTCAACGCTGGTTTCATAGCAGTCGGAGAATTGCTCGTGGGCCAACCACTGCAACCACAAATAGAACTCAACTTCGTCGGCGTAACGCTCGCGGAAAGCCACCACGTCAGGACTGTTGATGTCGCGATAGGTTTCCGGCCACACCGGCCAGCCCCACAGGCCCAAGTCCAAATCGCGCAGATGGGTGTGCAGGGCATCAAACACCCCGAGCTGATAAAGGCTCTCGCCACCAAGGTGAACAAAACTGCGAAAGTCGCGCTTGCGCTGACTGGCCTCCGGGGTATCGACAAAGGTCTTCCATGCCAGCTTTAGTCCGTCAGATTTCAGCTTCATCACTTGTGCATAATCGACATACTCCCGGCTGCGCGCCTGATGCAGCGCGTCGCGGGTTTCTGGCTCTCGCCACCAGCTTTGGGCTTCTTCACTATTGATAAATTCAGGCACTTGGCTGACATCAATGTAAGTGACGTTCAGCCAGCGCCGTGACGAAGGGCTGTAAGGGCTAGCACTGAGCGGGTTCGCCGGATAAAGCGCATGAATCGGGTTGAGGCCAATAAATGCCCCGCCGCGCTGGGCAACCTGCTCCAGCATTTGCTTGAGATCGCCAAAATCCCCCACGCCCCAGTTCTTCTCCGACCTGAGGGTGTAAAGCTGAACCGTCGCACCCCAAAGCTTCTCGCCATTGAGTACGGCCTGCGGCTCGTAACAGCGAGGCGGCGCGATAATGATGCGACAGCCCCACTGTTTCTTGCCGTGGCTGAGGGTTAACTGGTGATACCCCGTCGGCAGGTTTTTCGGCAAGCGCAGCGGCTGGTTTGTGATATGCACCCCGGAGGAAATATCGCCATTTTCCAAGGTCAACTGCCAGTGCAAATTCGAGGAATGTTGCGGCGCAAGCTCCACCTTTTGATGCTCTCGAAATACCAGCACGGCGGGCAGCGGCGACGCCGAGCCAAGGTCCGGCTCAGCGCGCCCCATCGCCGAGAGCAGCGCCAGCTTGGTTTCATCGGAAACCGACTGCACCTCATCCTGCATGTTGATAAAACTGTCTAAAATTCCTGCCTGCTGCGCAGCGTGCTCGAGTTGCTTGCCCTCCATTCCTGCTCCTACCGTTTGGCCTGCCAGATGCGTTGCTGATAATCGTGAATCGAGCGGTCGGCGCTAAACATGCCGACGCGAGCCGTGTTGAGAATGGCCCGGCGGGTCCACTCATCGGCATCGCGGTAGAGCGCATCGACATTTTTCTGCGCCTCGCAATAGGCGGCAAAATCGGCCAGTACCAGATAAGGGTCGCCGCCCTCTTTGAAGCTATTGAGCATCAAATCAAAGGCGTGTTTGTCCCCTTTGGTGAAGAAGCCGTTGGCGAGTTCGTCGAGAATGGCCTTGAGATGTTTATCCTTTTTCACCACGCTCTGCGGTTTATAGCCTTTCTTTTGCAGCGCCTTAACGCCATCAACATCCAGACCAAAGATAAAGATATTCTCATCCCCCACCTGCTCGGCAATCTCCACATTGGCGCCGTCCAGCGTGCCGATAGTCAGCGCGCCATTGAGGGCCAGCTTCATATTGCCGGTACCCGACGCCTCTTTACCGGCGGTGGAAATCTGCTCTGACACATCGGCGGCAGGGATCATCAGCTCCGCCACCGACACAGAATAGTCGGGGATAAACACCACTTTCAGGCGATCGCCGACGGTCGGATCGTTGTTGATCGCCTCGGCAACCTGATTGATGGCATAGATGATGTTTTTCGCCAAATAGTAGCCGGGAGCGGCTTTCGCGCCGAACAGGAAAACGCGTGGGACGATATCAAGTTTCGGGTTCTCACGAATTTGCTTATACAGCGACAAGATGTGCAGCAAGTTCAGGTGCTGGCGTTTGTACTCGTGCAGGCGCTTAATCTGCACGTCAAAGATGGCGTTAGGGTTGAGTTTGATCCCCAGCCGCTGCCAGACGTACTCGGCAAGGCGCACTTTATTTTCATGCTTAATCTTGCGGTACTCTTTGCAGAATTTTTTGTCTTTAACGCCGCTTTCCAGCTGCTTCAGCAAGCTAAGATCGGTCACCCACGCGTCAGTATCAAGACGTTTGTCGATCAGTGCAGAAAGCGCCGGATTACACTGTTTAATCCAGCGGCGCGGCGTGATGCCGTTGGTGACATTGTGGAATTTCTCTGGCCACAGTTGGTGATACTCGGGGAACAGGTCTTTCACCACTAAATCAGAATGCAGCGCGGCCACGCCGTTGACGGCAAACCCGGCCACCACGCACAGGTTCGCCATGCGCACCTGCTTGTCATGATGAACCGCCAGTTTGGCCCACACCTGTTCGTCGCCCGGCCACTGCTTGTCGACCACTTTCTTAAAGTTGGCGTTGATCTGTTTGATTATCTGGAAGTGTCGCGGCAACAGGCTGCGCACCAGCTTTTCATCCCAGGTTTCTAGCGCTTCTGGCATCAATGTGTGGTTGGTATAAGCAAAGGTGCGGCTGGTGATGTGCCAGGCATCATCCCAACTGAGCTGGTGTTCATCGAGCAGCACCCGCAGCATTTCGGGGATGGCAATGGTCGGGTGGGTGTCGTTGAGCTGAATCACCTCATAGTCCGGCAGCTCGGCAATTTTCCGCCCAAGGAAGTGGTGGCGGCGCAGAATATCGGCCACCGAGCAGGCGCACTGGAAATATTGCTGCATCAGACGCAGGCGTTTGCCCGCCTGATGGTTGTCATTGGGGTACAGCACCTTGGTTAACTTGGCGGCATCAACGCCCTGCTGCTCGGCTTTAAGAAACTCGCCGTCGTTGAATTTTTCCAGATCAAAGGGATGCGGGTGGGTGGCTTCCCACAGGCGCAGCGGCTGGGTGACGCCGTTGCGATAGCCAATTACCGGCAAGTCCCAAGCCTCGCCACGCAGGGTAAACTCCGGCTCCCAGCGGCTAACTCCGGCATCGTTCTTGACGATTTTCCCGCCGATACCCACGCTGACGGCCAGCGAGCTGTTGTGGCGGAACCACGGATATTGGTTGCGATGCCAGTCGTCCGGCGACTCTTTCTGCTGCCCATCGACAAAGCGTTGGCGGAACAAACCGTACTGATAGTTCAGCCCATAGCCAATCGCAGGCTGGCCGACGGAGGCCATGGCGTCGAGGTAGCAGGCAGCCAATCGCCCCAAGCCCCCGTTGCCCAAAGCCGGGTCAATTTCCTCTTCCAGCAAGTCGCTGAGGTTAATATCAAACTGCTTCAGCACGTCAGCAACGGTGTCGAACCAACCTAGGTTAATCAGGTTGTTACCCGTCAAACGCCCCACCAAAAACTCCATGGAAATGTAGTTCACATGGCGCGTTATCTTCTGGCGCTTTTTGCTGGCGGGGACGGTGTCGTTTTGGGGGGGAAGCTGTTCGGCGACGGCGGCGCTAACGGCATGCCACCATTGATGCAAAGTCATGTCCTTGGCGGAAGTGAGCCCGAAGGCTTGCCATTGGCGGGTTAGCGCCGCCAAAAAAACGTCCTGCTTGAGAGTGGGCTTGGTCATAAGGCAGCTCTTTCCTTTTCGTTACACTACGGGAGAAGAAGTCTGTTCTGCATGAAAGCGAAATCTGTGATCTGGGATCAACTATAGGTATAAACCCAATAGGACAAAAAAGCTCATCACGAGGGCGCGATAAGCTTAGGGATTTGTTGGTAAATATTACGGCTTAGGGCCAAGCAACAGCGTTAATTCTGGCCGTAATAAGCGTCCGGGCCGTGTTTGCGGGTAAAATGTTTGTTCAGAAGATAGTCATCCATCGGCGGTAATTGCCGGTTCAGGGTGCCGGTTATCCACGCCATTTTTGCCACTTCTTCCAGCACCACGGCGTTGTGCACCGCCATTTCAGGCGTGGTTCCCCAGCAGAAAGGGCCATGCTGCGACACCAAAATGCCGGGCATATGCAAGGGGTCAGTATCTCCCAGCGTTTCGGCAATCACGTGGCCCGTTTCCAGCTCATATTCACCCGTCACTTCAGCTCGGCTGAGTGGCCGGGTGCAGGGGATCGCCCCCGCGAAGTAGTCAGCATGAGTGGTGCCCAACGCAGGAATGGGCGCATTAGCCTGCGCCCACGAGGTGGCATAGGTTGAGTGAGTGTGCACAATGCCGCCCAGCTCGGGGTAACGGGCATAGAGCGCGAGATGAGTTGCCGTGTCAGAAGAAGGTTTGAAATGCCCTTCAACCACGTCACCCAGCATATTCACGACTACCATGTCGTCGGCACTCATCACTTCATACTCTACGCCGCTGGGCTTGATCACCATCAGGCCGGAGGTTCGGTCGATGCCGCTGACATTGCCCCAAGTAAAGGTGACTAAACCCCGCGCTGGCAGCGACATGTTGGCGTCGAAAACCTGTCTTTTCAGTTGCTCTAACATACGGCGGCCTCCACGTTTAACCCGGCTTTCTGCATTTTATCTACCACCCATGCGCGAGCTTCACGCACCTCTTTAATAGGGTCGCTCGCGGTTTCGCTCCACATTTCAATCAAATAGGGACCGCGATAGCCGGTGTCGAGTAGCGTCTTGAAGCAGCGCTCGAACTCCACCACCCCTTGGCCGAAAGGCACATTTTTAAACACGCCCTGCTGAGTGTCTTTAACGTGTACCGCCACGATATGACCTGCGCCACTCGCCAATTCCATCTGCACGTCGTTATCCCACGCCGATAAGTTGCCGATGTCGGGATAGAGCTGGAACCACGGGTTGTTCAGATAGTGAGCGTAGCCCAAAGCTTTGCTGATGGAGTTCATCAGCGGGTAATCCATGATTTCCATCGCCAGCGTGACCTGCGCGCGGCTTGCCATCTCCACGGCCTCCTTCAGGCCAGCGCGGAAACGCTCGCGGGTGTAGTCATTGGCTTCCTGATAATAGACGTCGTAACCCGCAAGCTGGATAACTCGAATGCCAAGGTCTTGCGCCAGCACGATGGCTTTACGCATCACCTCCAGCCCCTGCGCGCGGGTGGCATCCTCTTCGGATCCGAGAGGGAAACGGCGATGCGCACTGAGGCACATGGAAGGAATGCGAACACCAGTGCGGGCAACGGCATCTACCACCGCCATTCGCTGTTCGCGACTCCAGTCCAGCCGCGCCAATCGGTGATCGCTTTCATCGACCGACATTTCGACGAAATCAAAGCCTAGCTCTTTGGCCATTTTCAGGCGCGCGAACCAGTCTTCCCCCGCAGGCAGGGCCTTTTCATAAATACCGAGTGGAACGGCTTTGTGCATCATTGCGCTGTCCTTAGCCCCAGAGCTGGCTGATTGATTTTTTGAACTGGCGAGCGGCCTCGACCGGGTCTTTTGCATCACGGATACTGCGACCAGCGATAAAGACGTGGACCGGGATATCTTTAAACAGCGGCAGATCTTCCAGAGCCAGACCGCCGGTGATGGTGACCTTGAAGCCCATGCTGGATAGGCGTTGGATCGCGGTAATATCGGCATCGCTCCAGGCGACACCGGCGGCCTGTGCGTCACGGCTGCGGTGATACACCACTTGCTGAATTCCGGCTACGCGCCACTCCTGAGCCTGTTCCCACGTCCAGTAGCCTGTCAGTTCAATTTGCACGTCGCCGCCAAACTCTTTGGCGACTTCCAACGCGCCCTTGGTGGTGTTGATGTCGGCACAGCAGATAACCGTCACCCAGTCGGCATTGGCTTCAAAGCACATGCGCGACAAAATTTTCCCTGCGTCAGCAATTTTGGCATCGGCTAATACGATTTTTTCTGGATACAGTGCTTTCAAATCACGGACGGCGCGAACCCCTTCCGCCACGCACAGAATGGTACCCACTTCGATAATGTCGACTTCATTAGCTATCAGGCGCGTGGTTTTGTAGGCGTCATCCATCGACTGGTTATCAAGCGCAACCTGCAACATCGGTAATGTTTTAGACATGGTATGTTCCCTTTACATTGAGTCAGTCAACGCAGCCTCAGAAGCTGCGGAGGTTTTATCTATTAAATCCAGCACTTGTTGAGCCGTGGTGCAGGCGCGCAAGCGATCAAAGTTCTCTTCGTCTTCAAACAGGTTCACCACCTGCATGATGCCGACCTCTTGATGAGCATTGGCATCCACCGCCGCGAGGGTGATCAGGATGTCTACCGGGTCGTTGTCCTCATGGTTGAAGACCAGAGGTGTTTTCAAGGTGACCAGCGCAAAGCCGGTTTTGAGCACTCCCTCTTCAGGGCGGCCGTGCGGCATCGCCAGACCGGGCGCAATCACGAAGTAAGGGCCGAAACGCTCCACGCCATCGAGAATTGCTTGGTAGTAGCGCGGTTCAACTACACCGGCCTCTACCAGCATATCCACCCCGATTTTCACCGCCTCCTGCCAAGTTTCAGCGTCGGCGTTCAGGCGAATCGAGTCATTTTCAGCCAGAGAATCACGTAATTTCATGGCGCTCTCCTTACTTCTTCAGGTCGCTGGCGAAGTGCGCGTTAATCACTTCCATCACTTTCGGGCCAAAATCTGCCGCCGAAAGCATGTTGCGCACGCCGACAACGTATTTGTTGCCGCTGACGGTGATTTCATCGGCCACGTGGGTTGAAGCCACGATGATATCCGCCCCGCTCAGTTCAGATTTGTACTCACCCACTGCGCAGCTGTTCATGGTGTGATCAACACCCTCTTGAGTGAGGAACTGGCCAATTTTCATTTTCATGATCATTGAACTGCCTTGCCCACAACCGCATACCGCTAGAATTCGTACTGTCATGTGAAAACCTCCGGTCAATGTGAAATTGATGAATAAGAGTGTGTAACTTAGTGAGAAGCAGGCTGATTAAGTGCCTGTTTTTCAGCATCTTCTTCGGCGCGCAGAGTGCGACCGGCGAAGAACATATAAAGAAGAGCAACCACCACGATGAGGCCCATAAAGGCCATGCCGATGCTAAAGAAGCCCTGCATCAGTGGCGGTGCCAGAATTGACCAGTCGGCCATGCCCATCCAGGCACTCAGGCCAGTCAGTTTGATTGCCCAGACGCAGCCGAAGATCTCCAGCATGCCCATCACCAGACAGATTTTTAGCGCCGCGCGCCAGCCGCCAAAGTGATTCGCAAAAACGCCAATGGTGGCGTTGGAGAAGAACATCGGGATGAAGCCGGGAATGATCATGATGGATGAGCCGAGCGCGAACAGGATGCCCACGGCGATCAGCTGCCCGATGGTGCCCCACATAAAGCCCCAGACCACGGCGTTCGGCGCGAAGCTGTAAATAGCCGCGCAGTCGATAGCCAGTACCGCGCCGGGAATTAAGCGTTGGGAGATACCGTTAAAGGCTTCGGTTAATTCAGCGACGAACATACGCACGCCCTGAATAATGATGAAAATAGCGACCGCGAACATCAGCCCGGTTTGCAGGATATAGATAGTCCAGTGGGTTTTACCGGCCATCAGTTGCAGGGTATCGAGGCCAAATGAGCAGAGAATGATGCCGAAGAAAATGGTCATCACGATGGCCGTCGAGACGATGTTGTCATGGAAGATATTCAGCCAACCCGGTAGTTTGAGGTTCTCTACGCTGTCTTCTTTTTTACCCAGATACGGGGCGATTTTATACGCAATCCATGAGGCAAATTGCTGCTGGTGCCCAATCGAGAAGCCGCTGTTTTCCGTCACGGCCTGAGTGGGTTTGTACATCATGTTGGAAGTGATGCCCCAGTAGAGTGAGACCAGAAATGCCGTCGCCCAAATGGTGGTCCACATCGGGTAGCCCATCACAAAGAAGAACACGGCGATAAGCCCGGCCTGTTGGAACATGATGTGGCCGGTCAGCATGATGGTGCGAATGCCTGTGATACGGCGGAAAACCACATACAAAATGTTCAGTGCCAAGGCGATCAGCACGGCATATCCCACCCAGCTGTAGGCTTCCCCCATTCTTTCAACCGTTGCCATCATTGAGGCGTAGGTGTCAGAAATGGCGCCATTGATGCCGTACACTTCAGAAAGTTTGGCAACCACGGGTTTGAAGGTGCTGGTCAAAATCCCCGAGCCAGCCTGTAGCAGCATAAAACCGATGATGGTTTTGATGGTGCCCTTGATGACGACACTCACGCTTTTCCTAAGCAGGATGTAGCCCAGCATGGTGACAATACCCAGTAACAGCGGGGCATTGGTCATGACTTGATTGAAAAATACGGTGAAGACGGTGTAGAGGAATTCCATAAGACTCTCCGTTAACCTTCGAGAGACCCGCTTTGAGAAGACTCCACAAAGCGATAGTCACAAATACTGTAAGGACGGAGGCACAGTAACGCTCACAATAAATCATTAAAAGATTGAAAATGATTATTTGTGATACTCCTCGCAAGATATCCGCTGCAAGAACATTCACGTCAAAGTAAAAATCACAAATAAACATTTAAATTCATAATGATATAACATTTAAGAGAAACCACCTCGGCGCATTCTCTCTTCAACTACAGGCTCATAATGTTTCTGAATGAGTACACAAACATTATTAACCCTGCTTGTCTCGATGATTTATTGGTGCTAAGTTCGGCAAATAGTAATCATCAAATAATCACAAAAGATCATTAAGACAAAAAATTTCAACTTACCGATGCATGAAGAGGGTTAAACCATGAGTAAAGTTCAAAGCATTACCCGCGAGTCCTGGATCCTGAACACCTTCCCTGAGTGGGGCACCTGGCTTAATGAAGAGATTGAGCAAGAGCGCGTTGCGCCGGGGACCTTCGCTATGTGGTGGCTCGGCTGTACCGGGATCTGGTTGAAATCAGAGGGGGGTGCGAATATTTGCGTCGATTTGTGGTGCGGCGTGGGTAAGCAAAATCACAGCAGCCCGCTGATGAAAACCGGCCACCAGATGCAGCGTATGGCGGGGGTGAAAAAGCTCCAGCCTAACCTGCGCACTACGCCATTTGTGCTTGATCCCTTTGCCATTAGAGAGATCGACGCCGTGCTTTCTACTCACGATCATAACGATCATATTGATGTGAATGTCGCCGCTGCCGTCATGCAGAATTGCTCGCCAGAAGTGCCGTTTATCGGCCCACAGACCTGCGTAGATCTTTGGATGAGCTGGGGCGTACCGGCTGAACGCTGCATCGTGATGACGCCGGGCAAAGTGGTGCGAATCAAAGATGTAGAAATCCACGCGCTGGACTCCTTCGACCGCACAGTGCTAATCACTCTGCCAGCAGACCAAAAAGCCGAAGGCGTGTTGCCAGATATGATGGACAAACGCGCCGTGAACTACCTGTTCAAAACGCCGGGCGGCAATCTGTACCATAGCGGTGACTCCCACTATTCCAACTATTTCGCCAAACACGGCAATGAACATCAGGTAGACGTGGCGCTCGGCTCTTATGGCGAGAACCCGCGTGGCGTCACCGACAAAATGACCAGCGTGGATATCCTGCGCATGGCAGAATCCCTGAAAACTCAGGTAGTTATTCCGTTCCACCACGATATTTGGTCAAACTTCCAAGCTGACCCGCAAGAAATCCGCATGCTGTGGAATATGAAAAAAGACCGACTGAAATATGACTTTAAGCCGTTTATTTGGCAGGTCGGTGGCAAATTTACGTATCCCAATGATAAAGATAATTTCGAATACCACTACCCGCGTGGCTTCGATGACTGCTTCACGTCGAAAACAGATTTGCCTTTCAAATCATTCCTTTAATCATCATGAAGAGCGGCAGGGAGCAGCTCCCTGCCTTTTCCACCAAAGAGGAGCCACTAAGCTAAGGGTGTATGAATGATTGAATCACTCGCCTATAATCACGCAATAATCATTTCCCCTGCGGAGCAATCATGACTGAACCCCAGCGTCACAACGCGATCCTCAATCTTTTACAACGTAAGGGTCAGATCTCTGTCTCCGATGTGATCGACAGTTTCGATATTTCTCCGGCGACCGCGCGCCGTGATATCACCAAACTCAATGAATTAGGCAAATTGCGTAAAGTGCGCAACGGTGCCGAAGCCGTCAGTTCACCCCGCGAGAACTGGACGCCGCTGAATATCCACCAGACGCATAATCTCGATGAGAAAAAACGCATTGCTCAGGCAGCCTCACAGCTGTGCGAAGCTGGTGAAAGCGTGGTGATTAACTGTGGCTCGACGGCGTTTCTGCTGGGCCGCGAAATGTGCGGCAAAGACATTCAGGTGATCACCAACTATCTGCCGCTGGCGAACTATCTGATTGAGCAAGAGCACGACAGCGTGGTCATCATGGGCGGGCAGTACAACAAGAGCCAGTCCATCACCCTCGCACCACAGGACGGCGATGCCAGCCTGTACGCCGGGCACTGGATGTTCACCAGCGGCGCGGGCCTGACCACCGACGGCCTGTACAAGACCGACATGCTTACCGCCATGGCCGAGCAGAAGATGCTGAATTATGTCGGCAAGCTGGCGGTGCTGGTGGATAGCAGCAAGGTCGGTCAGCGCGCGGGAATGCTATTTAGCCGCACCGAACAAATCGATGTGCTGATCACCGGCAAAGAGGCGGACGTTGAAATCCTTGAACAATTGCGCCAAAAAGGCGTGGAAGTGATTCTGGTTTAAGCTTTAACCCTGCGATTTGTCTGGTCTTGGCGAGCAAATATTTAGGTAGAATGTGCCGATAACTGATTATTGAGGCTCGCCAGAATGGAACAATTTGAATCGATCAGCGTTGAACAAGCGCACACCCGCCTGAAACAGGGCGACGCGGTCATGGTAGATATCCGTGATCCGCAAAGCTTTGGCGCAGCCCATGCTCCGGGCGCATTCCACCTCAGCAATGAAAGCATGCTGGCATTTATGGAACGCGCCGACACCAAAACCCCGGTGATGGTGATGTGCTATCACGGCATTAGCAGCCGTGGCGCAGCCCAGTACCTGCTGACTCAGGGTTTTGAATCGGTCTACAGCATCGACGGCGGTTTCGAAGCTTGGTCAAACACCTTCCCACAGGATGTTGAAGCCTAATCTCCTGTCCGGCTTCACCTTCGGCTGAGTCTCCAGCCAAATAAGCACTCCCCGAATTTAAGTCGCTGCCAACATGGCGGCGGCTTCTCTACATATAACGAACACGGGTGGCGCAGGGGATATATCGTTTGGTTTGGTCCTGAGTGCCAAATGTTCTTAAGCGAAAACAGCTACTGCTTATAAGTATTGATATAATTTATCCCTGATATTTACAGGATATGAAGATGAAACATCTGGAAAACACCCGCCAATTGGGCATGCGTACGCTTGCAGTGCACGCGGGTCAACAGCCTGACCCTTTAACTGGCGCGATCACTACGCCAATCACCGCGACCTCTTCTTTCTCTTACGATGACTTTGACAGCGGCGCGCGTCGCTTCAGCGGCGAAGAGCCGGGCTACTCTTATAGCCGTTTCGCTAACCCAACCGTGGCGGTTGTTGAGCAGAAAATGGCGGCACTGGAAGGCGGCGAAAGTGCCGTGGCCTGTGCCAGCGGCATGGCTGCCATCAGCGCCGTGCTGTTTGCCCTGCTTTCGCCGGGTGATGAGATTATCCACGTGGGTACGCTGTATGGCGGCACCGAGGGTGTGATCCGCAACCTGCTGCCGCGCTACGGCATCAAACCAGTTTTCGTGGCGGACACCAAAGACCTGCAAGCCGCCCTGACGCCGCAGACCAAAATGGTGTTTGTGGAAACCCCAGCCAACCCCGTTTTGGGGATTGCCGATATTGCAGAAATTGCCCGTATCGCCAAGCAGGCTGGCGCGGTCAGCGTGGTGGATAACACCTTCGCCACCCCTTACCTGACACGTCCGTTGGATATGGGGATCGACATCTCCCTGCACTCCGCCACCAAATATATCAGCGGTCACGGCGACGCCACCGGCGGTATCGTGGTGGGTAGCAAGGCGCTGATCGACCCAATTCGCGTGCTGTGTCTAAAGCAGTTCGGCGGCTGTTTAAGCCCGTTCGAAGCCGCTTTATTGACCCGTGGTTTGAAAACGCTGCCACTGCGTGTTGAAGCCAGCTCCGTCGGCGCGGCGCATATTGCCGAAGTGCTGCATGCGCATCCAGCGGTGTCGCAGGTGTTCTATCCGGGGCTGAAAAGCCATCCGGGCCATGAGATTGCGGCGCGTCAGATGAAACTGTTTGGCGGCATCATGGCGATTGAACTGCGCGGCGGCCGTGAAGCAGCGCGCACCTTCCTCGACAAGCTGACGCTGATCACTCAGGCCGTTTCCGTCGGCGATACCGACTCTCTGGCATGTCACCCGGCAACCACCACGCACAGCGCGGTTTCGCCAGAAGTTCGCCGCCTGAGCGGCATCACTGACGGCTTGGTGCGCATCAGTATCGGTATCGAAGATGTCGAAGATCTGGTGGCAGACCTTGAGCAGGCGCTCGAAGGTCTGTAATAGGCTTTAGTCTTCTTTCAGGTTCGAAAAACGCTCGGCCAGCAGGTCGAGCAGTGCCCTGACGGAAGGCAAAAGTCCTCGTCGCGACGCGAAAACCGCATGAATAATTTCGCGTCGCGGCTGCCAGCCCTGCAACACCTGTATCAGCTCCCCTCGGGCAATCTGCTCCGTCAGCATCATGGTTGGCAACTGCACAATCCCCACACCCGCCACCGCCGCAGCCCGCAATGCAGGCATACTGCGCGTCACTAAACGCGGCTGATGGCGAATCGCCGCCTGCTCGCCGTCCGGCCCATTCAATGTCCAAACGTGGTCGTTTTGCGGCACGCCCAAATCCAGACTTGGCCAGCCGATAAGGTCGGCGGGGGTCAGGGGTAATCCCTGTTTTTCCAATAACTCGGGGCTGACCACTAAGCACTGCGCGCGATCCGCTAATACGCGCATCACCAGCTCACTGTCTTCCAGCGGCGGCGGCCGAACGCGGATCGCCACGTCAATGCCCTCTCCCACCACGTCAACTCGCCGATTGGTGGCTTCCAGATGCACATCCACCAGCGGGTACTGCACCATAAACTCGGCCAGCATCTCACCCACCCGCGAATCCAGTAGCGCCACCGGGCAGGTCACTCGCACCACGCCACGCGGCTCGGCGTAGCGCAGAGCAATAGCTTCGTCCGCTGCCTCGGCCTCAATCAGCATCGCTCGGCAATGCTGGTAGTAAACCTGCCCCACCTCGGTGACGGTAAAGCGCCGGGTGGAACGCTGAATAAGCCGCGTCCCCAGTCTCTCCTCAAGCAACGCAATGCGGCGGCTCAGCTTGGATTTCGGCATGCCCAAGGCGCGTCCGGCTGGCGAGAAACCGCGATGATTCACCACTTCGACAAAATAATAGAGATCGTTCAAATCGCGCATCGCGCTCTCCATATCGTTCTATTAATAGAACACTGCGGACAATTTTAGCATCTACCGAACCAATCGTTGCAGATCTATCATCTTTTCATCAGCCAAGGCAACGTCGTTTTGGCCCCCTTTTTTGACTGGAGATGATGATGAAGAAAATCCTCGGCACGTATAGCGCACCGCGTCAGCACTGGGTTGGCGACGGCTTCCCGGTCCGTTCAATGTTCAGTTACGGCAGCCACGGCAAGCACGTCAGTCCGTTCCTGCTGCTCGACTACGCGGGTCCGGCGCAGTTCACCCCCAATGATGGCCAGCCGCGCGGCGTTGGGCAGCACCCGCACCGTGGCTTTGAGACGGTCACCATCGTCTATCAGGGTGAAGTGCAGCATCGCGACTCCACCGGCGCGGGCGGCGTGATCGGCCCCGGCGATGTGCAGTGGATGACCGCCGGTTCGGGCATTTTGCATGAAGAGTTCCACTCCGAAGCTTTCTCACGTAAAGGCGGCGGGCTGGAAATGGTGCAGCTGTGGGTCAATTTGCCAGCCAAAGACAAAATGACCACGCCCGGCTACCAGACGCTGACCGACAAGCATATTCCGGCGGTCAATTTGCCGGATAACGCGGGTTACCTGCGGGTGATCGCCGGTGAGTTCGGCGGCCAACGCGGCCCGGCGCATACCTTCTCGCCGCTGGACGTGTGGGACGTGCGGATGACGCAAAACGGTAAGGCGCGTTTCGACGTTGCGGCAGGCAGAACCCTGATGCTGGTGATGCTGCACGGCACCTTGCTTATCAACGGCAATGACGTGGCACGTGAAGCGCAGTTGGTGCAGTTCGATCCGCAGGGCAGCAGCATTGAGCTAGAAGCCAATACTGACGCGGTGTTCTTGCTGCTCAGCGGCGAGCCAATTGATGAGCCAATCGTGGGTCACGGGCCTTTCGTGATGAACACGCAGGAGGAGATCAGAGAAGCCATCGACGATTTCAACAGTGGCCGATTTGGTCAGATGCATTCCTAACCTGATGAGTGGCGCTGGCAGCTTAACGCTGGCGCCCCTTCGCGGGTTGGCTTAACGCCTTCGGGCATTTTAACCTTAAAGGAGTTCCCCATGACTGTAGCTTACAAGCGTTTGAATAAAGATGATGTCGCCGTGCTGTTGGTCGATCACCAAACCGGCCTGCTCTCTCTGGTGCGCGATATCGACCCGGATAAATTCAAAAATAACGTGCTGGCCTTGGCCGATATCGCCAGCTACTTCAAGCTGCCGACCATCTTAACCACCAGTTTTGAAGAGGGTCCAAACGGCCCGCTGGTGCCTGAGCTGAAAAGCCAGTTCCCGGATGCGCCTTATATCGCGCGCCCTGGGCAGATTAACGCGTGGGACAACGAAGACTTCGTCAAAGCCATCAAAGCCACTGGCAAGAAACAGCTGCTGATCGCCGGCGTGGTCACCGAAGTGTGCGTGGCCTTCCCAGCGCTGTCCGCCATTGAAGAAGGGTTCGACGTCTTCGTGGTCACCGATGCTTCCGGCACCTTCAATGAAATGACTCGCCATTCGGCATGGGATCGCATGTCCAATGCGGGCGCGCAGCTGATGACTTGGTTCGGCGTGGCCTGTGAATTGCACCGCGACTGGCGTAACGATGTGGAAGGACTGGGCGCGCTGTTCTCCAACCATATTCCAGACTATCGCAACCTGATGACCAGCTACAGCAAACTGACCCAAAAGAGCTGATTTCAAGGTGCAACAACTCTCCCGCAGGGACGCGGGAATTTTCTTCACTCTGTTATCCCTCCTGCATAATTTGATTTTTCGACAACAACCTTGTCCGCTGACGTTATAATCGACTCTCTAAACGCTGGCAGAAAAGGTTTACTCTACAAATGTCTCTTAAAAATCAAACTACTACAGGACCAGCTGAATAATATGGTGCGCATTCTCAGCCTGAACAACCCCCGTCTGGCGCTGGCCTTTGTCGATTACATGGCAACTCAAGGGATAAAACTACAGGTCAAAAATGAAAGTCAGGAAGTACAGATCTGGCTGGAAGATGAAGCCCGACTCCCTGAAGTCGAGCAGCAATTAGCCCTCTTTCTAGAAGACCCGCTGCACCCGCGCTATCAGGCGGCCAGCTGGCAGACCGGCAACACCGGCGCTAACCTCAGTTATCAGCATTACTCCTACTGGCAGCGCATTCGCAGTCAGGCAGGCCCGCTGACCATGGTGATGATTTTCTTATGCATCGCGGTCTATATCCTGCAACAGATTTACGGCGACGAAAATGTCATGCGCACGCTGGCATGGCCGATGGACAGCAGCCAATATCTCGAAATCTGGCGCTGGTTCAGCCCGGCGCTGCTGCACTTCTCCCTGCTCCATATTCTGTTTAACCTGCTGTGGTGGTGGTATCTCGGCGGCCCGGTGGAAAAGCGTCTGGGCACTGGCAAACTGTTCACTATTACCGTGGTTTCGGCACTGGTCAGCGGCTGGGGACAGTCACTTTTCAGCGGGATCTGGTTTGGCGGCTTATCCGGCGTAGTATATGCCTTGATGGGGTATGTCTGGCTGACCGGCGAGTTAAAACCAGAACGCGGTATTTCTCTGCCACGCGGACTAATGGTATTTTCCATTGCCTGGTTGGTGCTGGGCTATTTCAACGTGATGGGTCTGGCTATCGCCAATGCCGCGCACGTTTTCGGTCTGGTGCTTGGCCTGCTCATGGCCTTTGTTGACACCCGTACGTCACATAAAAAACAGAATTAGGGGATTTCGGTGAAACAGACACAACGCCATGATGCCATTATCGAACTGGTGCGCCAGCAGGGTTATGTGAGTACGGAAGAGCTGGTTGAGCACTTTGCCGTCAGCCCGCAGACTATTCGCCGCGACCTGAATGACCTCGCAGAACAGAATAAAATTCATCGTCACCACGGCGGTGCAGCCCTGCCCTCCAGCTCGGTGAACGCCGCCTATCACGACCGCAAAATCATGTGGTCGGAAGAGAAAGCGCGTATCGCTCAGCGCGTGGCAGCGCAAATCCCGGACGGCGCGACGCTGTTTATCGATATCGGCACCACGCCGGAAGCCGTGGCCCACGCGCTGTTGAATCACAAAAACCTGCGCGTAGTGACCAACAACCTCAACGTTGCTACCCTGCTCACCGCCAAAGAGGATTTTCGTTTGATCCTCGCCGGTGGCGAAGTGCGCACCCGCGACGGCGGCATTATGGGCGAAGCGACGCTGGACTTTATCTCTCAGTTTCGTCTTGATTACGGCATTTTGGGCATCAGCGGCATCGACATGGATGGCTCACTGCTGGAGTTCGACTATCACGAAGTGCGCACCAAGCGCGCCATCATTGAGAATTCGCGCTGCGTGATGCTGGTAACCGACCACTCGAAGTTTGGCCGTAACGCCATGGTGAACCTCGGCAACATGAGCCTGATTGACTACATGTTTACCGACCAAAAGCCACCAGAAAGCGTGATGAAGTTGATTGAGAAGTACGACGTCCAGCTCGAACTCTGCTAATTCCGCCCCTCCGGACGTGCGCCTTGCGCGTCCGGCTCGCTGTTCCCCCTCCTTTACAGTCTTAAACGAGCAATTACGAAAAGCACCGCGCGAATTCCTGCCATCTTTGTCTATTCTTTAATCTGATTGCGCTAAAGCGCCAAAATTATGTTACCTACATCACGCCTAAATGTTTTTATTTGGTTAACGCTTGGCTTGTTTGGTGTTTCTCGATTACAATCATGAGCGAAAACGAACATAAAAGAGCTATTACGAACATCTGGAGGAAGATGACGTGGAAACCAAAGACTTGATCGTAATCGGTGGCGGTATCAATGGTACTGGCATCGCTACGGATGCGGCTGGCCGCGGGCTGTCCGTTCTGCTGCTGGAAGCGCAAGACTTGGCCTGCGCAACCTCTTCAGCTAGCTCAAAACTGATTCACGGTGGCTTACGCTACCTCGAACATTATGAATTCCGTCTGGTCAGTGAAGCACTGGCCGAGCGCGAAGTGCTGCTGCGCCTTGCGCCACACATTGCCTTCCCAATGCGCTTCCGCCTGCCGCACCAGCCTCATCTGCGCCCGGCCTGGATGATCCGCATCGGCCTGTTTATGTACGACCATTTGGGCAAACGCACCAGCCTGCCGTCCAGTAAAGGGCTGAAATTTGGCGCGGATTCCGTGCTGAAGCCGGAGCTGACCAAAGGTTTCGAATACTCTGACTGCTGGGTTGATGATGCGCGTTTAGTCGTACTTAACGCTCAGGAAGTAGAAGAACGCGGCGGCGAAGTTCGTACTCGCACCCGAGTCACTCGCGCATGGCGCGAAGACGGCATGTGGATGGTAGAAGCCGAAGAAGTCGATACCGGCAAAACCTTCACCTGGCGCGCTAAAGGTCTGGTTAACGCCACCGGCCCGTGGGTGAAACACTTCTTCGACGACGGCCTGAAACTGAAATCGCCATACGGCATCCGCCTGATCAAGGGTAGCCATATCGTGGTGCCACGCGCGCACAATCAGCCGCAGGCCTACATTCTGCAAAACGAAGACCATCGTATCGTGTTCGTTATTCCATGGCTGGACGAGTTCTCGATCATCGGCACCACCGACGTGGAGTACCACGGCGACCCGAAAGACGTGCAGATCGACGAGAAAGAGACCAACTATCTGCTGAAAGTGTATAACGACCACTTTAAGAAACAGCTGACCACGGAAGATATCGTCTGGAGCTACTCCGGCGTTCGTCCGCTGTGCGACGACGAATCAGATTCTCCACAGGCCGTGACCCGCGACTACACGCTGGACGTTCATGACCAAAACGGCAAAGCGCCGCTGCTGTCAGTGTTCGGCGGCAAGCTGACCACTTACCGTAAGCTGGCTGAGCACGCGATGGAGAAACTGGGCAAGTACTATCCGAAAGCAGGCCCGGCGTGGACCAAAAACGCCGTGCTGCCGGGGGGTAAACTTGGCGGTGATCGTGAAACTTACGCAGCTAATTTACGCAGCCGTTTCAAATGGTTACCTGAGTCGCTGGCCCGCCGTTACACCCACACTTACGGCAGCCAGACCGAGTTGTTTATTGCCGACGCCACCAGCCTTGAATCACTGGGCGAAGATTTCGGTCACGGTCTGTATGAAGCTGAACTGCGCTATCTGGTGGAAAAAGAGTGGGTTTGCGAACTCGACGACGCCATCTGGCGCCGCACCAAGCTCGGCATGTGGCTGGATAAAGCCCAACAGGCGCGCGTCGCCGAGTGGCTGGCAGCCAATAAGCAGCAGAAGAAAGACATCTCGCTCGCCTCTTAATCACCGCGGCTAGCAAGCAAAAAGGCATCCAGATGGATGCCTTTTTTATTGAGCTTCAATCACCTCATCACAGCTTAATCGGCTTAATGTTCCAGATCTCGTCCGCGTATTCTTGAATTGTACGGTCGGAGGAGAAGTAGCCCATGTTGGCGATGTTCAGCAGGGTGCGGCGCGTCCACTCTTCGGGCTGTTTGTAGAGTTCATCCACTTTGTCCTGAGTGTCGACATAGCTGCGATAGTCCGCCAGCAGCTGGTAATGGTCGCCAAGGTTAACCAGCGTGTCGAACAGATTGCTGTAGCGTTTTGGCTCATTCGGGCTAAAGACGCCGGTGGCAATCTGGGTCAGCACCTGGTGAAGCTCGGCGTCCTGCTCATAGTAGGTGTGCGGGTTGTAGCCGTCGCGGCGCAGCTGCTCGACCTGTGGGGTGGTGTTGCCGAAGATAAAGATATTCTCCTCGCCGACGTGCTCGAGCATTTCGACATTGGCGCCATCCAGCGTGCCGATGGTCAGCGCGCCGTTGAGCGCAAACTTCATATTACTGGTGCCTGACGCCTCGGTGCCCGCCAGCGAGATCTGCTCGGAGAGATCTGCCGCCGGAATAATGATCTGGGCCAGACTCACGCTGTAGTTCGGGATGAACACCACTTTGAGTTTGTCGCGAACGCGAGGATCTTCGTTGATCACCGCCGCTACGTCGTTGATCAGCCGAATGATTTGCTTGGCCGCATAGTAGGCCGAAGCCGCTTTGCCAGCGAAAATTACCGTGCGCGGCACCCAGCCTGCGTCCGGATCTTCGATAATGCGGTTATAGCGCGTGATGACGTGCAGCACGTTCATCAGTTGGCGTTTGTACTCGTGAATGCGCTTAATCTGCACGTCGAACAGGCTTTTCGGGTCCACCACCACGTCGAGCTTCTGGGCGATATACAGCGCCAGCCGCTTTTTGTTCTCCAGCTTGGCCTTGCGCAGCGCCTCAAGGAAGCTTGGGTAGTCGATATTCTGTTTCAGCTCTTCCAACTGGCTCAGGTCCGTACGCCAGTTATGGCCGATGGCGTCATCTAGCACTTTCGACAGCGGCTTGTTGGCCAGCCCCAGCCAGCGGCGCGGGGTCACGCCGTTGGTTTTATTGCAGAAACGGTCGGGATAGATGTGGGCGAAGTCGACAAACAGCGACTGCACCATTAACTCCGAGTGCAGCGCCGACACGCCGTTCACTTTATGGCTGGCAATCACCGCCAGCCACGCCATGCGCACGCGGCGGCCGTTGCCTTCATCAATAATCGACACGCGGGAGAGAATGCCGCTGTCATCCGGCACTTTCACCGCCACCTCTTTGAGGAAGTGATCGTTAATCTGGAAGATAATTTCCAGATGGCGCGGCAGGATTTTGCCAATCATATCCACCGGCCAGGTTTCCAGCGCCTCGCTCATCAGCGTGTGGTTGGTGTAGGAGAACACCTGCGTCACCGTCTCCCACGCCTTCTCCCAGCTGAACTTATGCTCGTCAATTAGCAGACGCATTAGCTCAGGGATGGAGAGCACCGGGTGAGTGTCATTGAGGTGGATGGCGATTTTGTCCGCCAGATTCTCGTAAGTGTGGTGCGTGACGTAGTGGCGGTTGAGGATGTCCTGCACGGTGGCCGACACCAAGAAGTACTCTTGGCGCAGACGCAGCTCGCGGCCCGAGTAGGTGGAGTCATCAGGATAGAGCACGCGCGATACGTTTTCGGAGTGGTTTTTGTCTTCCACCGCCGCAAAGTAGTCGCCCTGATTGAATTTACCGAGGTTGATTTCGTTACTGGCCTGCGCGCCCCACAGGCGCAGCGTGTTGGTGGCGTCGGTATCGAAACCGGGGATAACCTGATCATAGGCCAGCGCAATAACTTCTTCGGTTTCCAGCCAGCGGGTTTTGCTGCCTTCATGCTGCAAACGCCCGCCGAAACGCACTTTGTAGCGGGTGCTGTGGCGCTGGAATTCCCACGGATTGCCGTACTCCAGCCAGTAGTCCGGCGACTCCATCTGCTGACCATTAATGATATTTTGCGCGAACATGCCGTATTCATAGCGAATGCCGTAGCCACGGCCCGGCAGCGCCAGCGTCGCCAGTGAATCAAGGAAACAGGCCGCCAAACGCCCCAACCCGCCATTGCCCAAGCCGGGGTCATTCTCTTCGCCGATCAGCTCCTCAAGGTCAAAGCCCATTTCATCCAGCGCCTGCTTGATGTCATCGTAGATGCCCATCGACAGCAGCGCGTTAGACAAGGTGCGGCCAATCAGAAACTCCATCGACAAATAATAAACCTGACGCACATCCTGCGAGGTTTGCGCGCGGTTGGAACGCAGCCAGCGTTCTACCATGCGGTCGCGCACGGCAAACAGCGTGGCGTTGAGCCAGTCGTGCTGGGTGGCGATAGAAGGGTCTTTGCCGATGATAAACATCAACTTATAGGCAATAGAGTGTTTCAGCGCTTCAACACTGACAGTAGGCGATGTGTAATTAAACGGTGAGGTCATAGCGTTGCGTTCCCAATCAAGTCATGCCGCTGCGCGGCCATTATGACAACAGGCGTTGATAAAGAGACAGATAGGCCTGAGCCGCTACCTGCCAGCCGAAGTCGATTCCCATGGCGTGATGCTGCACGTGCCGCCAATGCTTTGGCCGGCTCCAGAGAACAAAGGCTCGACGAATAGCGTTACCCAATGACTTGCCGTTCGCCTCTTCGAAAACAAAACCGCTGGCGGTGCCGTCGGCCAGATTCTCCAGCGCGCAGTCCACCACTGTGTCAGCCAGCCCGCCGGTGCGTCGCACCAGCGGCAGCGTGCCGTACTTCAGGCCGTAGAGTTGAGTCAGGCCGCAAGGCTCGAAGCGGCTCGGCACCATGATCACGTCCGCGCCGCCAATAATGCGGTGCGAGAACGCCTCGTGATAACCCAACTGGACGCCAACCTGCCCCGGATTGTCCGCCGCTGCCGCCAAAAACGCCTGCTGCAACACGGCATCACCCGCGCCGAGCAGCGCCAGTTGGCCACCGCGCTCCAGCAGATCAGGCAGAGCTTCCAGCACCAGATCCAGCCCTTTTTGACTGGTCAGGCGGCTGACCACGGCGAACACCAGCCGCGAGTCATCGACGTCCAGCCCCATCGCCCGCTGCAAATAGGCTTTGTTGATGGCCTTGGAGCGCAGGTCGTCGGCGTCGTAGCGGGCCGAGAGCAGCACGTCATTGCGCGGCTGCCAGATAGCATCGTCTACGCCGTTGAGAATGCCGGTGAGACGCCCTTCGCGCTCCAGCTCCAGCAGCAGCGACTCCATGCCGTAACCAAACTCAGGCCGGGTTATCTCTTTGGCGTAGGTTGGGCTGACGGTGGTGACGTGGTCGGAGTAATACAGCCCGGCCTTGAGGTAAGAGATCTGGCCGTAGAACTCCAGACCGTGCATCTGGAAGAACTCTTGTGGGATTTGTAGCTGCTGCAAATGGTGGCTTTCGAACAGCCCCTGAAACGCCAGATTGTGTACGGTAAAGACGGTTTTCACCGGCAGGTTACGCGCGCGCACGTAGGCGGAAGTCAGCCCGGCGTGCCAGTCGTGGGATTGCAGAATATCCGGCCGCCACGCGGGGTCGAATCCGGCACCCAGCTCCGCCGCCATCCAACTCAGCAGCGCAAAACGCAGATGGTTATCCGGGTAAGCATAGAGAGATTGATCGTGATACGGGCTGCCGGGGCGCTCATACAGCACCGGGACGTCGATAATATAGATCCCCACGCCCTGATAGACGCCGTAACGCAGCGTCACTTGCCCGGCAAAGGTATCAAGTTGCCCCACGACCTGCGTCTCACCCAGCCCGCGTTTGATATCAGGGAACGCCGGAATCAAGACGCGAACGTCAGTCCCCCCTTCAATTTGTGCGGCGGGAAGCGCACCCGCGACGTCAGCCAGCCCGCCCGTTTTCAACAGGGGGAACAGCTCTGAACAAACATGTAAAACCTGCATTCGCGCTCCTGAATCATCACCGCCATCACGGGATTAGGGCCGAAATGGCGAGCAAATATTATCGGGGCAGACGTCAATATTCTCCCTCTTGACCGTCCCGGACCACGTTCATTTCATGTAATCAGCTTTTCACTTCTCACCGGCCTACCCAACGCGTTGGGCTGCAACATGCCGGGTATTACAATTTCGCTAACATCGCTCTGGTGACCAGCACTACGCCGCCTTCTGAGCGATAAAAACGTTTACTGTCTTCATCGGCATTTTCGCCAATCACCATGCCCTCAGGGATATGACAGGCGCGGTCGATCACGCAGTTACGCAGACGACAGGAGCGGCCGACGTTGACGTCCGGCAGCAAGACTGTCGAATCAATATTGCAAAACGAGTTCACCCGCACGCGCGGGAACAGCACGGCGTTGACCACCACCGAGCCAGAGACAATGCAGCCCCCGGCCACCAAGGAGTTCATGGTCATGCCGTGGCTGCCCGACCTGTCTTGCACAAACTTGGCCGGTGGCAGCGGCTCCATATGGGTACGAATAGGCCACGAGCGGTCATACATATCCAGCTCCGGCGTCACCGACGCTAAATCCAGATTGGCTCGCCAGTAGGCGTCCAGCGTACCGACATCGCGCCAGTACGGCGGTTGCTCGCTGTTTTGCGTCACGCAGGAGAGGCTGAAAGGATGGGCCCAGGCCGCGCCCTGACGCGTAATTTTCGGGATAAGATCTTTGCCGAAGTCATGGCTGGACTCTTCGCTCGCCATGTCCTCTTCGAGCAGGCGGAAAAGGTAATCCGCATTAAAAATGTAGACCCCCATGCTGGCCAGCGCCATGTCCGGCTGGCCCGGAATAGAGGGCGGATCCTGCGGTTTTTCGAGGAAGCTTTTGATTTGAAAGTCTTCGCTGACGTCCATCACGCCAAACTCACTGGCTTCTGCCAATGGCACCGCCAGACAGGCCACGGTGCATTCGCCGCCTTTTTCCACGTGGTCCACCAGCATGCGCGAGTAGTCCATTTTGTAGATGTGGTCGCCGGCCAGAATCACCACGTATTCCGCCTCATAGCGGCGAATAATGTCCAGATTCTGATACACCGCGTCGGCGGTGCCTTTGTACCAATGCTCCGTGCTCTGGCGCTGCTGGGCCGGGAGTAAATCGACGAACTCGTTCATCTCCTCATTGAGGAAAGACCAGCCGCGCTGAATGTGCTGAACGAGGGTATGTGATTGATATTGCGTGATTACGCCGATGCGACGAATGCCCGAGTTCAGGCAGTTCGACAGGGCAAAATCGATGATGCGGAATTTGCCACCAAAGTGCACCGCAGGCTTGGCTCGCGTGGCGGTTAAGTCTTTCAAGCGCGAACCGCGTCCTCCGGCCAAAATTAGCGCCACGGACTTGAGCGGCAGCTGTCTTGCCAGCATGACCGGGTCTCGATGTTCTGTTTTACTCATGATGAACTCCTTGCATCACTCTGCTGACGTTGCGCTGTGCCGAAGAGGTCGCGGTGCTCGACGATTGGTTGTTAATCACTTATTCGCCGCTCTCCAGTACAGATAGGGTTTTCGCTTGCGCACACCACATTCCGCCATCCCTGACCGGCGGTGCTCCCTCAGCGAATGGCGCAACCGGGCGCCAGTTCCCTGCGGGCAATTGCATATCAACATCGTTAAGCGATGCGTTGAGAACCACCAGCCAGCGCCCCGAAAGGCGGATTTGCAGCCACTGCTGCGGGCCATGCTCCCAACCCTCATTGCTCATCGGCTGGCCTTGCTGGTCCAGCCATTCAACGTCATCTCCCTCGGCTTGCCACCATGAAGAACGGGACAGCGCGGGGATCTTCTTGCGCAGCGCAATCAGCGCCGCCACGTACGCCGTCAGGCTTTCATCGGCGAGGTTCCAGTCGAGCCACGTCAGCGCGTTATCCTGACAATAGGCATTATTATTGCCCTGCTGGCTGTGGCCCTGTTCATCGCCCGCCAGCAGCATCGGCGTGCCCTGCGACAGCAGCAGCGTCGCAAGGAGAGCGCGTTGGCTCAGCCCGCGCTGATGCTGCACGGCAGGCGAGGCGTTCAGCCCCTCTTCACCATGGTTCTGGCTGTAATTCTCATTGTGGCCGTCGCGATTATCTTCGCCGTTGGCCTGATTGTGCTTGTCGTTAAAGCTCACGAGGTCGCGCAGGGTAAAGCCGTCGTGCGCGGTAAGCATGTTGACGCTGGCATAGGGCGCACGCCCATCGTGATTGAACAGGTCGGCGGAGGCCGCAAAACGTTGGGCGAACTGCCCCAGCGACAGGTTGCCGTGCAGCCAGAATTTGCGCATGTCGTCGCGCCACAGGTCACTCCACTCGGCGAAAGGCGCGGGGAAATGCCCCAACTGGTAGCCGCCGGGGCCGATGTCCCAAGGTTCGGCAATCAGCTTGCAGCCCGATAGCACGTCGTCGGCCTGAATTGCGGCGAATAGCGGCGATTGGGTGTCGAAGGTCGGCGTTCTGCCAAGCACCGTGGCTAAATCAAAGCGGAAGCCGTCAACGTGGCACTCCCTCACCCAGTAGCGCAGGCAGTCGAGCGTCCACGCGATGGTTTCTTCATCTACCAGACGCAGCGCGTTGCCGCAGCCGGTCACGTTGTCGTCGCTGCCGTCTTCGCGCAGCCAGTACCAGCTGGCGTTATCGATGCCACGGAAAGAGATAAAGGGCCCATCGACGTCCAGCTCCGCGCTGTGGTTGAACACCACGTCGAGGATCACTTCGATTCCCGCCTGATGCAGCGCTTTGACCGCTGCTTTAAATTCGTTCAATGCCGATAAGTTTTTGTGGCGGCTGGCGTAACGTGGTTCCACCGCGCAAGGGGCCAGCACGTTGTAACCCCAGTAATTGCTCAACCCAAGCCTCTGTAGGCGCGGCTCGTCGGCGTGATGCTGCACCGGCAGCAGCTCGATGGCGGTCACGCCCAAGTGTTGCAGATATTGCAGCATCACCGGATGCGCCAGCCCGGCGTAAGTGCCGCGCAGCGCCGCCGGAATGCGCGGATGCTGGCGAGTCAAACCGCGAACGTGCGCCTCATAAATCACCGTCTCACTCCACGGCGTGGCGGGCGGCGCGTCATCGCCCCAGTCAAAGGCGTCATTGACCACCACTGACTTCGGCACGGCCACCGCGCTGTCTTTTTCGTCCGGCGCGTCTATGCCGCCGGTTAGCCGCGCGTTGTCCCGCAGCTCCCCTTCTAAGGCGCGTGCGCTTGGGTCAATCAACAGTTTTTTAGGATTGAAACGTAACCCCTGAGCCGGTTCAAACGGCCCGTAAACCCGATAACCGTAGCGCTGCCCTGCCTTGGCGTTTGGCAGGAAGCCGTGCCACACATTGCCGGTTCGCCCCGGCAAAGTTAAGCGCTGCTCGCTGCCCGCTTCATCAAACAAGCACAGCTCGACCTTCTCCGCGTGGGCGGAAAACAGGCTGAAGTTGACGCCATCTGACTGCAAGGTGGCGCCAAAAGGCTGCGATTGACCGGATTGGAGTTTGTTCATAGATCCTCCCGCCGCAGATAAAGGGTCGCCAGCGGAGGAATGGTCAGCGAGATGGAGTGTTCGCGCTGGTGATGGTGGTGGGCATGGCTGTAAATATCGCCGCCGTTGCCGACATTGCTGCCGCGATAGAAGTGGGAATCGGTATTGAGCACTTCGTGATAGCGCCCCGGACGCCCGACGCCGATGCGATAGTCGTAGCGCGGCACCGGCGTGAAGTTGCTGACCACGATGATTTCGTTGCCGTGCTCGTCGCGACGGGCAAAGGCAAACACCGAGTTCTCATGGTCATCCACCACCAGCCATTCAAAGCCGCGCGGGTTGAAATCCAGCTCATACAGCGGCGACTGTTGGCGATAAACGTGGTTTAAATCGCGCACTAAATGCTGCACGCCGCTGTGCCAGCCGTTTTGGTCATCCAACAGGTGCCAGTCGAGGCTGTTGTTGAAATCCCATTCGCGGCCTTGGGCAAATTCACAGCCCATAAACAGCAGTTTCTTGCCCGGATGGGCCCACATAAAGCCGTAATAGGCCCGCAGGTTGGCAAACTTCTGCCACGTGTCGCCCGGCATTCTGTCGAGCAGCGAGCCTTTGCCATGTACCACTTCATCGTGCGACAGCGGCAAAATAAAGTTCTCGCTGTAGGCGTAGAGCACGCCAAAGGTCATAAGGTGGTGGTGGTATTTGCGGTGAACCGGGTCAAGCTGCATGTAATTGAGGGAGTCATGCATCCAGCCCATATTCCACTTGTAGTGGAAGCCGAGGCCGTTGGCGTCCGGCGGCATGGTGACGCCGGGGTAGTCGGTGGACTCTTCCGCCAGCGTGACTGCGCCATCCAGCTCGCGGCCGATGGTCTGGTTGGTGTAGCGCAGGAAGGAGATCGCTTCGAGATTTTCCCGCCCGCCGTAGTGGTTAGGCACCCATTCGCCCGGCTTGCGGCTGTAGTCGCGGTAGATCATCGACGCTACGGCGTCGACGCGCAAACCATCAATGCCGTAACGCTCAATCCAGTAAAAACCATTACCCGCCAGATAGTTGCGTACTTCGTGGCGGCCATAGTTGTAAATCAGCGTGTTCCAATCCTGATGATAGCCTTCGCGCGGATCGGCATATTCGTACAGCGCGGTGCCATCGAACTGCGCCAGCCCGTGGGCATCGCTGGGGAAATGGCCCGGCACCCAGTCGAGGATCACGTTCAGCCCGGCGTCGTGGGCCGCGTCGATAAAGGCTTTGAACTCTTGCGGCGTGCCGTAGCGGCGGGTCGGCGCATACATGCCGAGTGGCTGATAGCCCCAGCTGCCGTCGAACGGATGCTCGTTAATCGGCATCAGTTCAATATGGGTGAAGCCCATCCATTTGGCGTAGGAGACCAGTTGCTCGGCTAGCTCGCCGTAGCTTAGCCAGAAATTGTCATCGGTATGGCGACGCCACGAGCCGAGATGCACTTCGTAAACCGAAACCGGCTGGTTGAAGGCGTTGGCTTTCTTGCGTTCGGCGGAAAACGGCACTTTTTCAGGCAGTTGGCGCACCAGAGAAGCTGTCTCAGGGCGCATCTGGGCTTCAAAAGCATAAGGGTCTGCGCGCAGCGAAACATGGCCACGGCAATCAATAATTTCATATTTATAGAGCTGGCCTTGCTTAACGGCTGGGATAAACAGCTCCCAAATGCCATTCTCACGGCGCTGGCGCATCGGATGGCGGCGACCATCCCAATAATTGAACTCACCGACCACCGAGATTCGCGTGGCGTTCGGTGCCCAGACGGCAAAACTCACGCCTTCGACACCGTCTAACACCTGCGGGTGCGCGCCCAGTTTTTCATAAGGCCGCAGATGCGTGCCCTCGGCCAACAGCCAGATATCCAGCTCCTGCAACAGAGTGCCGAAGCGATAGGGGTCGTCGAGGCGATGAGTATTTTCGCCCCAACGTACGTCCAACCGATAGCGAAACGGATTCTTACGGCGCGGGATCACGCCGACAAAAAAACCGCGATCGTCATAACGGCGTAGCTCACAAACCTGCGTGCCCTTATCGGCATCCACGACCCAAACCTGATCAGCGTCTGGCAGCAGAGCGCGAACTTCAATGCCCGCCGCGACGGCGTGCATCCCCAGTAAGGAAAAAGGATCAGCATAGTGGCCAGAAATAAGCTGATTAATAACGTGCTGATCGGGAAGAACTGACATGAATTTCGTCCTATGATTAATTAAATCAATAAATTCAATGACATCAGACAGATGATTAATGTTATTTCTCTAATAAATTGTGCGCCCGTTTTACCGGGTGCCCTGTGACGCGCGTGCCGTTATTTTTTGCTTAAACGTGCTCGGCGACGCTCATGTTCACAGTTTCTAAAAAAGTGCTATTTCCCCCTTCTCAAATTCAAACGGGTCATCTACTAAGCATAGACAAAGGTCGTTAAAAGGCAGGGTGGATAAGCAGAGGAATTTTGGGTGTCTTGAAATTCAGGGGAAAGCGCTAGGAGGAGAGACTGCAACAGGGTGAAGTGCTTGATAGAAGGAGTTAATACGGGACACCGTGCTGGTGCCCCGCTGGAGGATTATTCGAGGTTACAGCAGGATACGCAGCATGCGGCGCAGCGGCTCAGCAGCGCCCCACAGCAGCTGGTCGCCCACGGTGAACGCGGACAGGTACTGTGGACCCATGTTCAGTTTACGCAGACGCCCAACCGGGGTGTTCATGGTGCCGGTAACCGCGGCTGGTGTCAGCTCACGCATCGACAGTTCACGGTCATTCGGGATCACGCGAACCCAGTCATTGTGGGTTGCCAGCATCTGTTCGATTTCTGGAATCGACACGTCTTTTTTCAGTTTCAGGGTGAACGCCTGGCTGTGGCAGCGCAGTGCGCCGATACGCACGCAGAGGCCATCCACTGGGATCACGCTTGAAGTGCCGAGAATTTTGTTGGTTTCAGCCTGACCTTTCCACTCTTCTTTGGTCTGGCCGTTGTCGAGCTGCTTGTCAATCCAAGGGATCAGACCGCCCGCCAAAGGAACGCCGAAGTTGTCGGTTGGCAGGGTGCCGCTGCGGGTCAGCGCAGTGACTTTGCGTTCGATATCCAAAATGGCAGACGCCGGGTCTTGCAGCTCTTTCGCCACGTTGTTGTGCAGCATGCCCATTTGGGTCAGCAGTTCACGCATGTGACGCGCACCGCCGCCGGATGCCGCCTGATAAGTGGCGACAGAGGCCCACTCAATCAGGTCATTGGCAAACAAGCCGCCGAGTGACATCAGCATCAGGCTGACGGTGCAGTTACCGCCCGCAAAGGTCTTAATACCTTTGTCGATACCCTGATGAATTACTGCGCTATTGACCGGGTCCAGAATAATGATCGCGTCATCGTTCATTCTTAAAGACGATGCTGCGTCGATCCAGTAGCCATTCCAACCGATTTGACGCAGCTTCGGATAGATTTCATTGGTATAATCGCCGCCCTGACAGGTAATGATAATGTCCAACGCACTCAGTGCGTCGAGATCATAAGCATCCTGCAATGTGCCCTGCTGCCCGGTAAATGACGGAGCGGCTTGGCCGTGTTGCGAGGTGGAGAAGAATACCGGGCGGATGGCGTCAAAATCGCGTTCTTCAATCATGCGTTGCATGAGTACAGAACCGACCATACCGCGCCAGCCAATGAAACCTACATTTTTCATAATTACTGTCCTGACCTGAAAGGTGATAGCTGCGTAATGAGTTTGATTTTTTAGCGCTGACGACCCTGTCAACACAAAGGATTTGTCCCGGAAATCGTTCGGGTGACAGGCAAAAAGCAGTGCCTATTCGAAACAAACGAAGACGGGTATACCACCTTACAAAATGGTGTAGAAGTGGCAAGTGAATTTAATCGATAGTGCGGGCTTTTTTAGCAGCACAACTTATATAACAGGTAAAAACAGAGCCTTTATTTACCCACGGGTATATTGGCCGACTCTCTTCTGAGGTAGTTATGACCGAAATGATTTCAGCAACTATTTTGCTGTTTTTGATTATGGACCCACTAGGTAACCTGCCGATCTTTATGTCGGTACTCAAACATTTAGATCCTAAGCGTCGTCGGGTTGTGCTGATCCGCGAGATGCTGATCGCGCTGATCCTGATGCTTATTTTCCTGTTCGCCGGTGAGAAGATCCTCTCCTTCCTCAATCTGCGGACAGAAACAGTGTCGATTTCCGGCGGTATTATTCTGTTCCTGATCGCCATCAAGATGATTTTCCCCTCAGAAGAGAAAAGCAGCACCGGCTTACCGGCGGGTGAAGAACCTTTCTTGGTGCCGATGGCGATCCCACTGGTGGCTGGCCCGTCAATTCTGGCAACGCTGATGCTACTCTCGCATCAATATCCGAATCAGATGTCGCACCTGACGCTGGCACTGTTCATCGCTTGGGGCCTGTCGATGTGCATTCTGCTGCTATCAAACCTGTTCCTGCGCCTGCTCGGCGACAAAGGTGTCAGCGCCCTCGAACGCCTGATGGGCCTAGTGCTGATCATGCTTTCCACCCAGATGTTCCTTGATGGAGTTAGGGCGTATTTGAAGATTTAGTTTATCTTCCTCAGAACAACAAAAACGGCGAGTATATGGCTCGCCGTTTTTATTCCAATTATTCTGATCTCATCAGGCTTTTAAAGGCTTTTTCCCCACCAGAGGCATCAGCACACGAGTGACATGCGTAGGTGCCATCACGCCCTTACGGATCGCCACCATTTCCTCAGCTGATTGCCGAAGTTGTTCGAATAATTGTTTATTCATGTTCATCTCCATTGAACCGCAACTTTACTCTCACAAGGTAAGAGTTCAACGCGAGTTTTTTGTCTTCGTCATAAAAAACGGCGAGCACATGGCTCGCCGTTTTTATTTATAACCTGTTGTTTTTTACTTCAACAGTTAACCCCTTACACCACCATCGACAGCAGCAAACAGCCGCCCAAGCCGCAGAGGGAGATGATAGTTTCCAGCACTGACCATGACTTGAAGGTCTCGACGATAGTCAGGTTGAAATACTCTTTGAACAGCCAGAAGCCTGGGTCATTGACGTGAGAGAAAATCAGGCTGCCGGAACCCACGGAGATAACCATCAGCTCAGGGCTAACGCCGGTGGTGGCAATCAGCGGAGCCGCGATGCCGCCAGCGGTGATCGCCGCCACGGTTGCTGAACCCAGCGCGATACGCAGCACGGCCGCAATGGACCATGCCAGCAGAATTGGCGACAGGTGGCTGCCGTTCATGATGTTAGCGATGTATGGCTCGATGCCGCTGTCTACCAGCACCTGCTTGAACGCACCGCCACCGCCGATGATCAACAGCATCATGGCGATAATTTTGATGGAATCAGTAACAGTATCCATCACTTCCGTCATGGTACGGCCACGGTTCAGACCAAAAGTGAAGATAGCAATCAGCACGGCAATCAGGGTTGCCATCACCGGGTCACCGAAGAATTCCGCGTAAGGCAGGATAGCGTGGCCCTTCGGCAGCACCATCTCACACACCGCGCGGAAGGCCATCAGAATAACCGGCACCAGCGACGTCGCAACGCTCACGCCGAAGCTTGGCATCTCTTCTTCAGTAAAGGTTTTTGGGTTGAATAAGCCTTCAGGCACCGGCTTGTCGATCCCTTTGAGGAAGCGCGCAAACACTGGACCCGCGATGATAACCGTCGGCACGGCCAGCAGTGAACCATAGAGCAGGGTTTTACCCATGTCTGCATGGAAGATAGTGGCAATCGCCGTCGGACCTGGGTGTGGTGGCAGGAAGCCGTGGGTCACGGACAGCGCAGCCGCCATTGGCACACCGACATACAGCAGCGGCAGGCGCGCGGCGGCAGCGATGGTGAATACCAGCGGCAGCATCAGCACGAAACCAACCTCATAGAACAGCGCGAAGCCGACGATAAAGCCGGTCAGCACCACTGCCCACTGGATGTAATCCTTACCAAATTTCTTAATCAGCGTGGTGGCAATACGCTGCGCACCGCCGCAGTCAGCCAGCATTTTACCGAGCATGGCACCAAAGCCCATGATCAGTGCCAGACTTCCTAGCGTGCCGCCAACCCCGTTTTTAATCGAAGTAATGACTTTGTCGACCGGCATACCCTGCATGATGCCGACCGCGAGTGCGACCAGAATCAGCGCGATAAACCCGTTGAGTTTGAATCGGATCATAAGCAACAGCAGTAGCGCGACGCCTACGGCTACAATAACTAATGGCATATCTTTTCCCCTTAATGCTTTCTCCAGCGCAGGTGATCGAACGCCGGTACATTATTTTTGATTTTCAATAGGTTGTAGGAGTTAACAGTGCAACGGGTACAGGTCGCGACCGCTAAATCAGCAGTGCATTCCTTTGTGATATTAATCACATCTCCATTTGTTACCGGTATCATGATACCGGTAACATGCTAATATTAGGACTCACTCCGCAGTCGAAATTTTCATTTTGGGATAGAGATCATACTTATGGCAGGACAAAGCATCATTCTGATGGGCGTGTCAGGCAGCGGTAAATCCACCGTAGGCGCAGCACTGGCACGTGAAATCAACGCGAAATTCATTGACGGTGATGATCTTCATCCGCGCGCCAATATCCAGAAAATGGCCAGCGGCCACCCATTGAACGATGACGACCGCGCGCCGTGGCTCAAGCGTCTGAACGACGCGGCCTACAGTCTGTACCATAAAAACGAAACCGGCATCATTGTCTGCTCCGCGCTGAAACGCCGCTATCGCGACGCGCTGCGTGATGACAATCAGGGCGTGGTTTTCCTCTATTTGAAAGGCAGCGTTGACGTCATTTCTGAACGCCTGAAAGCGCGCGCCGGACATTTCATGCCGCTGGATTTGCTGAAAAGCCAGTTCGAAGCGTTGGAAGAGCCGGGCGAAGATGAGCCAGATGTGATCCGCGTAAATATCGACCACAAGTTCGAGGGCGTGGTTGATCGCTGCGTAGCGGCTTTACAGAAGCTGAATGCTAAGTAGGAAAAAGGTTTGCTCCTTCTCCTCTCAGAGGAGAAGGCTGGGATGAGGAGTGGTTTAACTCAGCGCTCAATGCAACCAACCCCAACCCTCCCCAAAATAGGGGAGGGAGTAAAACCAACACATCAATCCGGCTTCAAGCGATTGATATGAATAGTTAAAAACATAATTTCATCCGTGGTCAGCTGACAGCGGTGATTCTTCAGCACATAATCATTTATCTTTAGCGCGCACTGATAAGCCACGGGCATGGCGTCCTGAATTCCGGCGTAAATACTTTTATCATCATGATTCACTTCGGTGCGGTTTAATAAACGCAGCGAGAAGAATTTCAAGTGAGTGATAATGCGCTGATAGTCGATAGACTTTTCATCGTACTTGATGCGTAAATCATATTTGATGATGTTAAGAATATCTTTAATCATCCCCGCACTCTGCATGGTGCTTTGCATATTGTTCGTGGTGGCGTTGGCCAGATGCAGAGCAATAAAACCGGCTTCATCCTCGGGCAGCTCGCAATGCAATTTCTGATTAATCATCGCCAATGCCTCGAGGGCCACGGCAAACTCTGCCTGATAAAACTGTTTAATATCCCAGAGTAGGATGTTCTTTATCTCAATGCCTTTTTTATAGCGCTCAACCGCAAAACTAATATGGTCACTTAGTGCGAAGAACAGCGTCTCCTGCGCCTCGATATTGAGACGGCTTTTAGCTAACTTGATAATTTCCTGAGTAATAAATAAGCATTCTGTAGGGATGGCCGACGTCAGTTGCGCCAGAATATCCGTCATGCCGCTGGCCTTTTTCACAAACTGGCTCTCGATATCTGCGGTATTCAGACTGTCTCCCATCTGCTTGCCAAAACCAATACCGCGGCCAATCGCCACCACTTCCTGTTGATCATCTTCCGTGGCAATTACCGCATTATTACTGAGTATTTTTAAGACTCTCATCCCAGTTTTCTCATGCCGGATAGATCCTTACTTTAGCGAGGGTTTTAAAAGGGTTATTGCCTATAAAAGCATTAAGGCGATAACGCAAAATGCGCTATCACCTTATTGGCAACAACAGACTGCTTATGGCGTTTATACGCCTTTAATCGCGCTTAAAGCGCATTATTTTTAATCACATCCGCATACCAGTAAGAGCTTAACTTACGAATGCGCTTCAGATCTTTTAAATCAAATTCGTCACGATTAACATAAATTAATCCGTAGCGTTTAGAACAGCCCTGATGGGTGGAAATTAGATCTAGCGCAGACCACGGCGTATAGCCAAATACCTCAACGCCGTCGGTGATTGCCAGCTGCATTTGCTCCAGATGGCGGCGTAAATAATCGATTCGGTAGTCGTCGTTTATTTCTCCGTTCTCATCCAGCTTGTCGAAAGCCCCGAGACCGTTTTCGGTAATTAATAGCGGCAGGTGGTAGCGATCGTAGATTTCACGCAGCGTGTTGCGAAAACCCACGGGGTCAATTTCAGTGCCAAACTGGGTGCGCGGCAGGTGGTCGTTCGCCGCGCCGCGATGCACGCCATCTTCCCCTGATTTCAATAGCTTATTGCCGCCGCGAATCACTTCATCCGTGCCGTCGCCCCGGCTGGCTTCCACCGCCTGCGTGGTGTAGTAGTTGAAGGCGATGAAGTCCGGCTTGCCGCTGCGCAAGATGTCCATATCGCCCGGCAAAATCTCCGGCGCATAGCCCTTCTCTTCCATATAGCGCCACGCCAGCGTGTTGTATTCGCCGCGCGCCGCCATATCCAGATAGAGCCAGTTGCGGATGGCGTTGTAGTTGAACGCCGCCAAAATATCTTCCGGTTTGGAGGTGGCGGGATAAATCACCGCAATGTTCGGCGCCGGGCCGATTTTCGCGCCCGGAATTTTATTGTGCAGTGAATTCATCACCTTGGCCTGTGCCACCAGCATATTGTGGTTCTGCTGATAAAGGTTTTTCTTCTGATTCACCAGCTTTTCATCCAGCGTGCCGAGCGCCGCGCCCTGCAAAATCATCAGGTTTTGCTCGTTGATGGTCAGCCAATATTTCACTTTGCTGCCGTATTCATCAAACAGCACGTCGGCGTAACGGGCGAAGGCATCCACCGTTTCGCGGTTGTACCAGCCGCCCTTCTCTTGCAGCGCCTGCGGGAGATCGAAGTGATACATGGTGACGATCGGCACGATGCCGTGGCTGAGGATCTCGTCGATCAGCCGATGGTAGAAGTCGATCCCCGCCGGGTTAATTTCTCCACTGCCGTCGGGAATTATCCGCGTCCACGCAATGGAAAAACGGTAAGACTTCAGGCCAATTTCGGCGAACATCGCGATGTCTTCTTTGTAGCGATGATAGTGGTCGCTGGCGACTTTGAAGTCGGTGGTGCCTTCCGGATATTCGCGGCGGGCGTCAATAACCGACGGCCCCTTGCCATCTTCGTTCCATGCACCTTCAACCTGATAAGCCGAAGTAGAAGCGCCCCATAAAAAGTCTGCTGGGAAAGGTTTAAGTTCCGAATATTTCACAATTTTTCTCCTTTAAGCATCAAGACAGCGTCAACAAGACATCCCCGGTATTGGCGGCGGGTTGACGCGTTTTATGGAAGGTTTGATAGCGGTCTGAATTGGCGATGATCACCGGCGTAATGGTGTCAAAACCGGCTTTTTCGATAGCGGCGAGGTCGAAGTCGATCAGCAAATCTCCGCGTTTCACGGTCTGATTTTCCTTCACGTGCATGGCGTAGTGCTGGCCGTTGAGCTGAACGGTATCCAGCCCGATGTGAATGAGGATTTCAGCCCCGTTGTCGGACAAAATATGCAGCGCGTGGCCCGAGTCAAACGTGGCGGTCACCACCCCGTCCACCGGCGAGAAAACCTTGCCCTCGGTCGGCTGGATCGCGATGCCATCCCCCACCACGCCGCTGGAAAACACTTTGTCATTGACCTGTTCGAGCGCCACCACGCGCCCGGTAACCGGCACCATAATGTCTTCGGCAATATCCACCGACATTGCGGTAACTGGCTGAGGTTTCGCGTTTTTCTCAGGTGAAGAGCTTGGTGTTGGAACCGTGGCCGACTCATCAATCGGGTCTTCAAAGCCAACGATGTAAGTTAGCACCGCCGCCATCACGAAAGAGATAACGATGCCGAGGATCAGCCCGCCGAAGCCTTCGCCGTAGAAAATCGGCAGGGTCAGCAAGCTGGGAATACCGGTAGAAATCGCCGCGCTGTTGGAGTACCCCACCACGCCGCCGCCGACCGCTGCGGCAATGACCGCGCAGACAAACGGCTTCTTCAGTTTTAGAGTTACGCCGTAAACCGCAGGCTCGGTAATGCCAAACAGCGCGGTGATAAAAGTACTTCCCGCCAGCGCTTTCATCTTTTTATTGCGCGTTTTGAACATCACGCCAAGCACGGCCCCGGCCTGAGCAAACACCGCCGGTACCGTTGAGGCTTTCAAGGTGCTGCGCCCCAGCACGGTGATGTCGTTGATGATCACCGGCGTAAAGGCCCAGTGCATGCCGAAGATGACGAACACCTGCCATAGCGCGGCGAACAGTGCGCTGGCGATAATCGGGTTGTAGCTGAAGATGGCGACGAAAACGCCCGCCGCCGCCTCGCTGGTGTAGATCCCTACCGGCCCCAGCGTGACCAGCGTCAGCGGCACCATCACCACCAGCAGCAGGAACGGCGTGATGATGTTGCGCACGGTTTCATGTATGAACTTATTCAGCAGCCGCTCTAAGTGACACATGACATAAACCGAGAGAATGATCGGCACCACTGTCGAGGTGTACTTCATCATCACCACCGGAATGCCGAAGAAGGTCACCTCCACCTGGCGGGTGAAAAGATCAATCATCGACGGGTAAATCAGCGCCCCGGCAATCGACACCGCCACAAAGACATTGCCCTGAAAACGGCGCGCCGACGTGATAGCCAGCATGATCGGTAAGAAGTAGAACAGGCTGTCGGACGCGGCCTGAAGAATGATGTAAGTAGACTCGGTTTTGTCCAGCCAGCCTTGGGAAGTGGCGATGTTCAACAAGCCTTTCAGCACGCCGGCGGCGGCCATGGCTCCCAGCAGCGGAGTGAAAATCGCCGACACAATGTCAATCAGTTGCCCGATACGGCTGCCGCTGCGTTTGGCCGGTTTTTCGCGGCTTTGCGTGTGGTCATCCAGCACGGAGGAGATCTCCCCCAGTTGGCGATAAACTTCGGCCACCCGATTGCCAATCACCACCTGAAACTGGCCGGAGCCGGTCACGGTGGTGATCACGCCATCCAACTGCTCAATCGCGGCGGTGTCGGCTTTAGCATCGTCGCGCAAGGAAAACCGCAGGCGCGTCGCACAGTGAACCACCGTCTCGACGTTGCTTTCGCCGCCTACCAGCCTTAATAAATTTTCTGCCAGAGATTTGATATTCATCGTTTTTATCCTAATCAGCGAACTGACTTGCCAAATTTCGGCCAAAAAAAAACCTGATTCGAAGGCTGCCAGTTAAGACAGACTTCGAATCAGGTTTCGCTCAGGGCACTGCTCTGATAACGTCCCGGAAGCTCGTTTATAGCGTTGTCTAAATCTTCAAACAACAGCCGAAATAGCGTTCTGTGATAGGGCTCATAGAATGAAATTTGTGCAACAGCTCGGTTTTTGGCTCAAGACAGGAAAAGAGGGGCCGTCAGTGGCGCAGGCAATTTGGATTCGCACTGCGCGCAAGAACCCGAGCGTACACGTAGTACGTGAGGGTTATGAGCACAGCGCGGATTCAAAGTAGCAAGCAAACTAGGCCCAAAGGACTAAATGCTTCCGCCAGGGGAGATGGTGAAACCTACATCCACCATTTTCGGCGTCACCGCCTCGCCGCGCAGCCTTGCCAGCATTCTCTCGGCGGTAATTTGGCCCATGCGTTCGCGCGGCGTCAGCACGCTGGCGAGCTGCGGCTCCATCGCCTGACCCATGTTGTGGCCGTGAAAACCGGCGATCGCCATCTGCGAAGGGATATGCAGACCCTGACGCTGGCATTCGAAAAATGCCCCTGCCGCCAAGTCATCATTGGTGCAAAAAATACTGTCGATTTGCGGCCAGTCCTGCTGCGCCTGCTTCAGCAGCTCGGCCCCGGCAGAATAGCTCGACGAGCGGCTGGTCATGACACTGTAAGGTACCAGCCCCGATTCGCGCATCGCCTGCTCGTAACCCTGCTGCTTAATCAACGTTCGCTCATCCTGACGCGCGCCGAAATAGACCACGTGGCGATGCCCGCGAGCAATAATCTGCTGGGTCATTTGCCGCGCCGCCTCATAGTTGTTAAAGCCGACGGCTAAATCGACGCAGGGCGAGACGCAATCCATCATTTCCACCACCGGGATACCCGCCACTTCAATCATCTTCAGGGTGCGCGGGGTGTGGTTGCGCTCTGACAAGATAAGCCCGTCGATATTGTAAGAAAGCAGCGACGTCAGCCGCTGTTCCTCGCGTTCCGGGCTGTAGCCGTAGTGCGCCAGCATGGTCTGATAGCCATGAATATCGGTGACACTTTCAATGCCACGCAGCACTTCGGCAAACACTTGGTTGGTCAATGAAGGCAGCAGCACGCCGATGGCGCGGCTCTTGGCGTTGGAAAGAATGTCAGGGGCGCGGTTCGGGATATAACCCAGTTCATCAAGCGCTGCGGAGATTTTCTCCTGAAGCACGGCAGAAACCTGCTCAGGGTTGCGCAAATAACGGCTGACCGTCATTTTGGTGATGCCCACTTTGTCGGCAACGTCCTGAAGCACTGGCCGTTTTTTCTTGGATATTTTCAATTAGATAAAGCCAATGAACGGGTTGAGGGTTGATGTCGTGATCTTAGCAAAGTTTCAACCCGACGGATAACTGTACGTCGCGGCAATCAGAGGCGGGTCAACAAAAGAAGGAAGAAGCGAGCAATAAAAAAGCGACACCTAAGTGCCGCTTTTCGTTAGTTATCAGCGCTACTGGCACTGATTTCAGCTTACATCACCGTCAGACAGGCGGCAGGTCAAACAGCAGGATTTCGCTGTCATCATCGGCGTGAATCGACAGCGCGGTTTCATCCCAGACAGCAAAGGCGTCGCTGGTTGACGCTTTCTGACCGTTAATCTCAACGGTGCCTTTGACCACTTGGATCCACACGCGGCGTTCAGCTGAAATCTGATACACCGACTGCTCGTCTTTCTTCAGCGCCCAGCGAGAAAGCTCCATATCCTGAAACACTTTCAGCGAGCCGTCGCGCGCATCTGGCGACAGCACCAGTTGGCGGCCCTGAGGCGCATCAAACAGGCGTTGCTCATAACGCGGCTCGATGCCTTTTTTCTCAGGAATGATCCAAATCTGGTACAGGTGCAGCTTTTTATCTGCGCTGCCGTTGTACTCAGAGTGCGTCACGCCAGTACCGGCACTCATAATTTGGAATTCACCCGCGTGGATCTGCTCTTTATTGCCCATGCTGTCCTGATGCTCCACGGTGCCTTCCAGCACGTAGGTCAGAATTTCCATGTCTTTATGCGGGTGCTTGCCAAAACCTTGACCAGCGTCGATAAAATCTTCGTTAATCACCCGCAGCGCGGAGAAACCCATAAAGTTCGCATCATAATAATCGGCGAAGGAGAACGTATGCCAGCTATCAAGCCAGCCATGGTTTGCGTGACCGCGTTCTTGTGCTTTGCGTAAGTAGATCATGTTCAACTCTCCTCAATGTTTTCTCTAGTCTAGTCAACGCCCGAGAATAAGAAAGCGTAAAAATCTCACTCCTCTGTTCAAATAATATGAACAAGTGTAGAGCGCTAAATTCAAAGGATTTGTAGGAGATTGTTAAGAGTTGGGAGAGTAAGGAATCAAATATTTTCCCAAAATAATTCGTGTTGGGAGAAGGCGGCAAGGTTGCGAGTCCCCAGGAGCATACATCGGTATGTGACTGGGGTGAGCAACCGCAGCCAACGCACTACCAGCGCGAAGTATGAAGGGAAAAAAGGGATAAAAAAAAGCCAGCACCCGGCTGGCTAAGAAACACTGGAAGCAATGTGAGCAATGTCGTGCATTCAGGAGACCCGTTTGACCATGGTGTGTGGCCATCTCCGGAACACATGACAATAATAATCATTATCATTCGCACTTGTAAAGCACTTTTTTTAGCCAAACTATTGATTGACTCTTTTTTAAAGACGGATAAATTCAGAGGTTATTCAAGAAGTAAACACCACACCCACTCTAAAAGAGGAAGTTGTTATGAGCGAGAGCGAGTCCGGCAAATCGAGTCAGTTTAGCGTCCGTCATTCATTACCTAGCGATGCTGCACAACTTAATCATCTTTATGCCCAGACTCAGCTTTACAGCGACACGCTACAACTTCCTCTGCCAACTCTCGCCCGTTGGGAAGAGCGGCTAGCGGACACTTCCCCGAGCCTTTTCAGCTATGTAGCGTGCGACGGCGAGCGGATCGTGGGGCAGATAACCTTAAGAATTGAGCCAAACCTGCGCCGCCGCCACGTCGCCTCCTTCGGCATGGGCGTGGACGCGAGTTATCACGGCCAAGGCGTCGGCAGCTTGCTGCTGAAAACCATCACCGACCTTTGCGATAACTGGATCAACGTGCGGCGCATCGAGCTGACGGTGTTTGTCGACAATAAAGCCGCACTGGCGCTGTATCAAAAGTTTGGGTTTGAAATCGAAGGCACCAGCCCCTGCTTCGCCGTTCGCGATGGGAAATTCGTGGATGTGCACCATATGGGGCGCGTAACGTCTGGCGCGATCTGATGGTTTTGGGTTTTAGGGTGGCTAGGTGGGGTGTGGGGTTTGCTGCATTGAGCGCTGAGTTAAACCACTCCTCATCCCTGCCTTCTCCTCTGAGAGGAGAAGGAGCAAAACCAGCCGAAATCAATCCTAACCCACTGAATTTTATGTAATACCCCCTCCCAGCCTCCCCCTTGTCAGGGGGAGGAGCAAAAGGCCCTCATTTTCAGACCCTTTGTCGCGCTTGATACTGATATGCTCACAATACAGCCAATATTTTACAGGGAGTTAAAATGGCATCAGTACCGCTTGCAGATGATCCCACAGACCAGCGTTACATTCAGGAGGGCATAGAATATGCCATTCAAAGCGGCTTTTAAGGTAGTTCATGGGATTGTCACAGCCGTTCTTCTGATTATCGTTGCGGGTATGTGGTGGCTCAACCAATCCGGAGATAATCGGGCGACGGATAAGCTACAGCATGTGACCAAAATCAATGACCATATGTGGCTTTACATGACCGAAAGCCAAACTGGCGGCGCTACGGTTCCGAATAACTACCGGTTTTATCTCGCCGGTGAGCTGAAGGGAAGGGCCAGTGAGATAGTCAAAAGTTTGGCCGAGGGCTATCCATTCCTCTCCGGCAATGGGGCTATTTCGGATATCACCGCCAACGCAGATAACCGGGTAACGGTGACCTATACCGGGAAGGTATTTTCACTCGGGGAGTCTTCAACTTACACCTTTAACGGCCAGAACATCACCGCACCAATCAGCTATCACATCAATTAGCGGCAGAAACGGAAAAGCTCGCGCTAGGCGGGCTGATTCGCGTAAATGGATTTTAAAGACCAAGATTCCCCGTTCTGTCACTTACCTGCAATTTTACTGTCATCCGTGCTGCTTATGGTCTGGTTAACTTCACCGGAGGACAAGCCTATGTTTAGCATGGACACCGTACTTCAGGATCTCGACCCGCAGCGTAAAACCCCTTCATGGCAGCTTAGCCTGCTGAAAACTCTGTTCCACGAGAAAGACTTCCACCAGCTTGCCGCTCAGCATCGCCACCTCAAGGGCATGGATATGGTCGAGCAGGTTTTGGAGTATTTCGATATTCGCTGTGAACTGGCCGAGCGTGATTTGGAGCAGATCCCCAGCTACGGTCCGGTGGTGGTGATTGCTAACCATCCGATTGGCACCTTAGACGGACTCGCACTGCTGCACGCCGTGGCCTCGGTGCGCCCAGATGTCAAAGTGATGGCAAATCGCCTGTTGTCACGCGTGGAGTCCATCAGCAGCTTGATGATTCCGGTGGATAATATGGGCAATCGCACACAGCGCTCGCAGGTCTCCGCGATGCAGGAGCATCTGGAAAATCAGGGCGTGCTGGTTGTCTTCCCTGCGGGGGAAGTGTCACGCCTGAGTTCGAAAGGCGTGCGCGACGGCCGCTGGCATACCGGTTTTATTCGCATGGCCGCCAAGGTGCGCGCGCCCATTGTGCCGGTGCACATTAGCGGCAATAACAGCGCGCTGTTCTATCTCAGCTCGCTGGTTTATCGCCCGCTCTCCTCGCTGCTGCTGGTGCGGGAAATGTTCCGCCAGCGCGGCAACAGTTTGAAATTGCAGATTGGCGCGCGCATTCCTTATGCCAGCTGGCACGATGGACACACCCACGCCAATGATTTGGCGGAGCGTTTTCGTCGCCACGTTTATCGCCTTGGGCAAGGTAAAGAGGGGCTGTTCCAGTCTGAGTCTGCCATTGCCCGCGCTGAAGACCGCGCCGTGCTGAAACGGGCGTTGGAAGGTAGTGAAAAGCTGGGGCAGACGCCGGACGGCAAGCTGATTTATCTCTATCGCCGCAACGGCGAGGACTATGTGCCGATCCTGCGCGAGCTGGGGCGTCTGCGCGAAATCGCCTTCCGCGCAGTGGGTGAAGGCAGTGGTCGCCGCCGCGACCTCGACAGCTACGACGACACCTATTATCACCTGGTGCTGTGGGATCCGCAGGATTTGGAAATCGTTGGCGCGTACCGTTTTATGCCGACGGCCGACCACGTGCAGGAGCACGGCATCGACACTATTTATAGCCAAAGCCTGTTCCATTACGGCCATCAGATGGACCCGATTTTAGCTCAGGGCATTGAGCTTGGCCGCAGCTTTATCCAGCCCGCCTACTGGGGGAAACGCGGCCTCGACTACCTGTGGCTGGGCATTGGGGCCTATCTGGCGAAGTATCCGCAAACCCGTTATCTGTTCGGCCCGGTGTCGATTTCCGGCGGCCTGCCGCTGGCGGCTCGCGACCTGCTGATTGCCTTCTACCGGATTTACTTTGCTCCGACCCTGTCGCTGGCGACTTCGCGCCGCCCTTACCCGGCTTCGCTGCCCGACGTGCTGGCGCAGTTCTCCGGAGAGGACTATGCCGAAGACCTTCAGCGCCTGAAAAGAATGTTGAGCAATCTGGGTTGCGCCATTCCGCCGTTGTACAAGCAGTACACCGAGCTGTGCGAGTCGGGCGGCGTGCAGTTTATCGACTTCGGCTCAGACCCGGCGTTCAATAACTGCATTGACGGACTGGTCTTAGTGGATTTAAGCCAGCTAAAAGCCGCCAAGTTTGATCGCTACATTGGCGTGCATCAGTGCCAGAAATTGGCCTAAAACCGCCCTTTTCCAGAGATTTTCACCCTTTCCACTTATCTTCAGATGCGTCCTACAAGCAGGTAGGACGTGCCTGACTGCCGACGTTATCTTCATTCTCTATATTGCGTGACAGCACCACTCAGTACGCCAGCTTCGCGGCGCGCCGGGTGTTTATCCCTCATATTCCGCGCGCCTGATTTTCTAGGACATGGAAGCTGTCACTGAAGAGCAAAACGTCATGAATAAAGTCTTTCGCGTTATCTGGAACAGCGCCACGCGCTGCTATACCGTCGCCTCAGAACTGGCCACTGGCAAAACCAAATCCAGCACGACTGGTCTGCTGGCTACGGCGGTCTTACTGACCTCATTCTCAGCTGCGGCTGACACCAACCCTCGCTTAATCATCTCTGGCGGTACCGCAAGCTATGATGCCTATGACATCGCCACCACCGGCACCTCGGAGTTCGGCCTGCAAGTTAACAACAGCGGCGACCTGACTTACACCAACGGCCAAGCCACTACCTCTGGCAGCGCGGCTTACGTGGCGCTGGTTCAGGGCACCTCCTCACTGCTGCTGGACAATGTCACCCTCACCTCATCCGGCCCTAACGCCCACGTACTGTATGCGTCGGGCGGCTCAACGGTAAATGCCAATAACTTGAATTTGATCGGCACGGGCGTCACTACTTATGGCATTAACTTACTGAGTGGCAGTCAGTTCACCGGCACCAATGTGCTAATTAACAGCACCAACTCCGGTATTTTGGTTGCCGATTCCACCCTGAACATCGACACGCTGAATGTCACCACCAGCGGCACTAACGGTTATGGCCTGCGCTACACCGGCGCTGCCACGGCGGATATCAAAGATGCCAGTTTCAGCACAGCAGGTTTTGGTGCCAGCGGCCTTCTGGGACAGGCGGGAAGCCTCACCGGCAGTAATATCACTATCGCCACTCTCGGCGACAGTGCCCGTGGCATTTTAACCACGGGTGCTAATACCCAAGCCACTGTTGATACCGTCAACATCTCGACGCAGGGGGCCGGCAGCTATGGTATTCAAAACGCGTCAACCGGTACCGGCGGAGTTTCCGTAAGCAACGCAACCATCAACACATCGGGCAACGGCTCAAGCGCTATTTACACGCAAAGCACCACCACAACCGCCAACAATGTCGCGCTGACCACCACCGGTAGCAGCGCGCGCGGCGTGTTGATCAATGGCGTGGGGTCCCAGGTCACCGTCGACGGCGGAACTATCACCACTTCCGGCGCGGGCAGTAATGGCGTTCAGGGAACGACTGGCACGATAGCTAATATCAGCAATATGGATCTCAATATTAATGCCGTCGGCAGCGTGGACTACAACGGCGCAACGGGACTCTATTCTGGCGCGGGCGCGGTGATTAACGCTGACAGTCTGAATATCAATGCCAATAGTTCTGCCATGTGGCTGACGGGCGGCACCATTAATGCCAATAATATCAATATGGTACAGACCGACGGCCAATACAGCGCAGTGCTGGGCGGCATCCTCAATTCAACGCTGAATTTAACCAATGCTGATATCACGCTGGCGGTAGCGAAATCTCAAGCTATGTACCTCGACCACTCAACCGCCAACCTTGACGGCGTGCGCATCACTGGTGCACAGGGCGGCAACGGCATGACCATCAATAATGACGGCACGCTGCTGGCTAAAAACCTCGATCTCGCTATCGACAATGTGAATGACGCTGAAAACGCCGCCGTGCTGTTGAGCAATGGCTCAGGGCTCAATACCGCGAGCTTCGAAGACTCACGCCTGGTATACAACGGCGCAGAAGCCATTGGTATTCAAGCCACCAACGGCGTACAAAGCGCGACGCTTAAAAATACCCTGCTCTCCACTGACGGCACGGCTCTGCGCGCTGATGTCACCCCGTCGGCAGATGACTTAACCTTTAATACTGCGTCACTGAATGTCACCGCAGACGGCTCAAGCATCATCGGCCAGAAATATTTGATGGTCGGCGGGCAAGCCAACGACGGCGACGTCACCGTCGGTGACATCAGCCTGACCGCCACCAACGGCTCACAGCTGAGCGGCGATATCGCCATCGACAGAGATTTCACCGACAACAGCACGCTGGCGCTGGATAACTCGGTATGGAAAGGCGCGTCCGCAGGCTTGCAGACTCTGAACCTGAGCAATGGTAGCCAGTGGACCATCACCGGCGATTCCAATGTCGGCGAACTGAATCTCAACGACAGCACCCTGATGTTCAGCCACGTGAATGACAACTTTGAAACCTTGACCGTCGACGGCAACTACAGCAGCAACGGCGGCACGCTGGTGATGAACAGCATTCTGGCGGATGACGGCTCGGCTCACGATAACCTGAAGATCACCGGTGACACCTCTGGCGACACCAATGTGGTGATGAACAAAGCCGGCGGCAGCGGCGCGCAGACCATTCAGGGGATTGAAGTGATCTCCGTAGGCGGCAACTCGGCGGGTGAATTCAACCAGCAGGGTCGTATCGTGGCGGGCGCGTATGACTACCATCTGGTGCGCGGAACTGGCAGCAACAATAAAAACTGGTACCTGATCAGTGATACCGAAGTTGTCGCGCCAGTTGACCCAGTGGTTCCGGTTGACCCTGTAACACCTGTCGACCCAGCTAAACCGGTTGACCCTGTAACACCTGTCGACCCAGCAAAACCGGTTGACCCAGTCACGCCTGTCGACCCGGCAAAACCTGTTGACCCAGTCACGCCTGTCGACCCGGCAAAACCTGTTGACCCAGTCACGCCTGTCGACCCGGCAAAACCTGTTGACCCTGTAACACCTGTCGACCCGGCGAAACCGGTTGACCCTGTAACGCCTGTCGACCCAGCTAAACCTGTTGAGCCCGGCGAAGAAGTCACTCCCGTTAAGCCAGTGGTTCCTGTGGATGCTGTGATGATCACCCGTCCGGAAGCGGGCAGTTACCTCGCCAACATCGCGGCGGCGAACAACATGTTTACTCTGCGTCTGCAAGACCGTGGCGCAGAAACGCTGTACCGCGATGCTATCACCGGCGAGCAAAAAACCACCACCATGTGGATGCGCAACCTCGGCGGCCACAACACCAGCACCGACAGCAGCGGCCAGCTGAAAACGCAGACTAATCGCTATGTGCTGCAAATCGGTGGCGAGCTTGGCAAGTGGAGCTTCGATGGCAACGACAGCCTGAGCTTCGGCGCCATGGCGGGCTACGGTAATGCACAAAGCAATACCGACTCCAAGGTCACTGGCCATCGTTCGAAGGGTCAGGTGAATGGTTATAGCGTTGGCTTCTACAGCACTTGGTATCAAAATGCCGCGACACAAACTGGCATGTACCTTGATAGCTGGGCGCAGTACAGCTGGTTCAACAACAGTGTGAAAGGCGATGATTTGCCACAGGAAAGCTATAAATCCAAGGGCGTTAGCGCGTCAGTGGAGAGCGGCTATCGCTGGAAAGTGGGCGAAGATAGCGCGAAAAACAGCTACTTCATCGAGCCAAACGCGCAGTTTGTCTGGAGCAACATCAAGGCCGACGACCTGACCGAAAGCAACGGCACGCAGGTCAGCAGCCAAGGCAGCGGCAACCTGCAATCTCGCGTCGGGGTTCGCGCCTCGATGAAAACCCACAGCGAGAAGCAGCAAGCCAGCTTCCAGCCTTACATCGAAGCCAACTGGATCAGCAACACCCAGAACGCAGGAGCCACCCTCAATGACGTGAGCATCGAGCAGCGCGGCGGCAAGAACATCGCCGAAGTCCGCGCCGGCGTTGACGGCAAGGTCAGCGAACGCGTCAATCTGTGGGGTAACATCGGCCAGCAGATGGGCAGCGAGAGCTACCGCGACAGCAGCGCAATGGTCGGGGTGAAGGTAAGCTTCTAAAGGCCAATAGAGTCAACATCACGCCAGAGGCGCAGGAAACTGCGCCTTTTTTCGTCCTTAACTTTATCATTGACACGCATGTCAAGATTCCATAGAGTTTCAATCATTGACAACAGTGTCAAAAATAAAAGGTGAGATCATGTCAGATAATAATGCAGTTGCAGCAGTCACCGGTTTTTTTACTGAAGTATGGCAAAACAAAAACCCAGAAATGGCGGACAAATTCGTCACTGAATCTTTTGCAGTGACTTCTGGCGGGAAAGTGATTGGCCCGCGTCCGGTATTCAAACAATGGGTGAGCGGCTTTTTAGCCTCTATCAATGACTTTAGCTTTGAAATTATTGAAATATTTCAGAATCAAACTGGCGATCGCGTCACGGCTCGCTGGCGGGTAACCGGGAAAAATAATGGTTTCATGGGTACCGAAGCCTGTCAGTCACCGATTGATATGACGGGCACGGCGGTATTTCACGTGCTGGAAAATGGATTGCTGCAACACAACTGGGTAGAGCGTAATGCCCACGAAGTGTTCCAATCCTTTAAAAAATAAGACAATTAAAGGCGGGTTAGTCGAGAAACCTATGCCCGCCCTTCACAAGAATTCGCTAATGAAACTACCTGAGAAATATAGCCATTTTATCTTTGGGATCATTCAATCCTGCCTGACCTGCGCCATTGCGGCGACAATCAACAATGCGCAGGGAATATTGCGCGAAGGCGGCGTAATTCATTGGATCAACAGCTTTTTACTCTCATGGGCCGTTATGGTCCCGGTAGTTATTTTCATCGCACCCTATGTTCGTAAGCTAACCAATAAGCTTACTCAGCCTTAAATAACGTGCTCAACAAGGAGTGAGCCACGTTTTGCAGCCTTTGTTTATCTTGGTAAGTTCGCTCGATCACCACTAATCCACGGGTCAGAGTGACAATCAACTGGGCTGCCGCGATGGGATCAAGCGCTAAATTATCTTGCTCATCCGCACGAGAAATACGCTCACTCAGGGCTGTTTCGATGTCATCTAACAGAGCTTTAACTTGGGCTTTTATGGCCTGGTCAGGCGCCTCGGTACCCACGATAGTTTTGGTACTCAGGCAACCACGCGTAGGTGTACCTGTGGTCATTGAATTAATAGCGAAATCGAAAAAACTCTCCAGCGCGCCGCGTAAGGTCGGAGCTTGTAAGGTGGCGAGCATCTGTTCGACATACTTCGCACGATAGAGGCTAAACACGCGCAAAAAAATCACATCTTTATCGCCATAGGCGTTGTACAGCGAGCCGCGCTGAACGCCCGTTTCCTCGGCGATATCCTTCATTGTTGTGTCAGAGTAGCCCTTGGCCCAAAAAAGTTTGAGCGCCTTATCCAGCATCTCTTGCTCGTTAAATTGACGAGTCCCCGCCATAGCCGCCTCTTTTTTGCAGTGCAATGTGATGGGGCAAAGTAGACAACAACCTTGACAAGAGTGTCAAGGTTGTCTTTTGGGGAGAGTTAAGCCCGCAATCTCACGTTGGCGTCCATTCCCATGCTGCGCAGGCGCGAGTCGAGGGCTTTCATGCATTTGTCATAGCCGCCGGGGCCTTGCAGCGGGTCGGGGATGTCGGCCAGATAGCCAATCTTCCTGCCGATCATCAGGGTTTCCATGATGCTGTGATGGCCGGAGAGGGTCATCAGCGCTGCGTACATGATAAGGATCTTCTCACGAGTCTGTTTCTCCTGCGGCGAGCACTGGGCGAAGGGTTTCGACATCTCCAGATGCTGGATAACAAACTGCCCTGTTCCCGAAGCACCGGCGATAAACGGCGTGCCGCTGGCCTTAAAACGCTTGGCCGTGTCAGAGTTCGGCATGCGCTCATTGCTCGATTTCGCATGGTTGATGCGCTGCGGGAAAAAGTTCTCCGTCGAAGGCCGGCGGTTGAGCGTGTCGACAATCCCCGCGTGGCGGTTCTCGCGACTGCTGCTGCGCACCTGATCGGAACGAATTTTCTGTCTGCCGCGATCGGTAAACACCGACTGGGAGCGAATTTGCTTGGAGACGGCGGGCTTGTAGTAGTTCATCGCGTTGCCGAGCACGTCGATAGTTTGCTTAATGGAACCCTGAAAACGGTTCGCCAGTACCTGACTGCTTTCGCCTGAACGCGACCACTCTTTCAGCTCGCGCTCCAGCTCCCCGGCCTTCCTTAACCCCCGGTGCAGCTCGGACACCGTGGCTTTATCCATCCCCGCAGTGAACTCGCCGAAACGGCTTTCACACGAGCGCAGCGTGCCAATCATCTGATGCATATGGTTGACCAACAGGCTGGACTGGCTGCTGCTCATGTTGCTCCACAAATGCACGGCCCAGCGCGATTCCCGCTGAGTGGCAGCCACGTCATTGCCGCGCACGTCAAACTTCGGCGGCGTGGCGGCAAGAGTGTTGGCGCGAGGGCGCGAGGTGCTTTGCGCCGGGGCAGGTGCCCGACTGGTCGAAGGCAGCGGATTGCGCCTGACTTCCTGCTGGGCCAGCGGATGCAAATTGCTCTGGCGCGGCGGCTCATAGGCCGGCAGCGGAATGGTTTTCGGATGCGGCGGCGGTGGCATCGGCACATAGTCGTAGTGCCGATTATTGCTGGTCGACGCATAGAGGTTATTTATCGGCGGCGGCGGCATCGGAACATGCACCGGCGGCAGCGGCACATTGTTTGGACGCGGCGCGGGCGGCATCGGCCCCCAGTTTCCGTTATTAGGCTGTTGATAAATCTGCTGATTATTCGGCAGCGCGGGCTGCTGATAAATATAATTTTGCGGATGAGCAGGCGGTTCGGGCGGCCGATAAATGTAATTATTATTTGGCATTCCGTAGTTATATGGGTTTGGCATGGTGAGTATCCATTCGATTCGATGATGACTATCAAAGTTGTCTTCAGATGACGAAGATTTTGAGTGGACAATAATTTTGGTTAGTTCCGCCTGCTGTGCAGAAGTTAGTCAACCCGGCGTTTTCTGCCCCTGCTCACTCCCCACGTCATTAGTGATTCCAAGTCATAAATGAAATGACTTCCGTGCTCTCGTAAAGCGGTGGCAAACCGCCCACAATTCTCCCACGCATTCTTCGGTACAGCTTCGCACCACCATGCGCCGCGCTTTCCGGCGTTGAATTTCCAGCGTCGTCACCCTCTTTTTAATCAGCCTAGCCAATAGGATCATTTATGAGTCATATCGCCGTACTCGGCCTTGGCGCGATGGGATCGCGCATGGCCGCTAATTTACTCGCCGCCGGACACCAAGTGACGGTGTGGAACCGCACGCCTGCCGCTGCTGAAGCCTTAGTCAGCCAAGGCGCAGTACAGGCATTCACCCCAAAACAAGCCGCAGAGGGCGCGGATTTCGTGATTGCCATGCTGCGCGATGACGTCGCTTCACGGCAAGTTTGGCTTGATGCCGACACCGGCGCCATCCTCAGCATAAGGCCGGGCGCTATTGCCATTGAAAGCTCGACCCTTTCGCCTGATTGGGTGAAAGAGCTGGGTATGCGTCTCGAAGTGAAAGACATTTCGCTGCTGGAAGCCCCGGTGTCCGGCTCGCGCCCGCAGGCCGAAGCGGGCCAACTGGTGTATCTGGTGGGCGGCGATGAGCAGGTGCTGGAACGCAGCCGTTCGCTGCTTGAAACGCTAGGTTCGGCGGTACATCACGTCGGCGGCCTAGGCAACGGCGCGCTGGTTAAACTGACCACTAATGCCCTGCTGGGTATTCAGGTGGCGGCGCTGGCGGAGATCGTCGGCCTGCTGAAACACAATGGCGTTGACCCGGCCCAGGCCCTGAAAGCGATGTCCGCCACCAGCGTGTGGTCGCCGGTTGCCACGGTGATGTCCAACAGCATGCTGAGTAACAACTTTGCGCCGATGTTCCCAGTTGAGCTGATCGAGAAGGATTTTGGCTATGCCCTGCAAGCAGCGGATTCGCTGAGTTCTGCCCCGACCACCACCGCCGTGCGCGACGTTTTCCGTCTGGCCATGGCGCAGGGACTTGGTCAGGAAAACATGACCAGTATTGTGAAGCTGTTTAGTCAGGAATAAGCCTTTAGCCGCGCCACTCTGGGAAGCAGGGTGGCGCAGATTTAATTCAATCTCTTCGAGTTAACCCTTCACTTGGCAGAGGCGGCGCGGCAACTTCCGCGATAATCATCCGCCATGCCCATTCTTAGCAGCAGGTCGTGACCGATGTAATTACTCCAGTTGAAGGAGTTTTGCAGCACTACCACGGCGTTTTGGTGCTGTTTATCAAAGCCGATATAGCTGGAGTAGCCGCCAATATAGCCCACCTGATACGTGATGGTCTGGCCATATTGGTGGTCGGTAACCCAAGCGATATTGGCCGCTTCGATATCTCGGGCGAAGTAGATTTGCTCGGTGACGTTAATCGCCGCGTTGAGATCGCCGGTGTGGCTGTCGCTGATGTGGGCGCGTAAATACTTCAGCAAATCATCAACATTGCTATAAAGGCTGGCCGCGCCGACCATGTTGTTGGAGAAGTGCCAGTCGGGCACCACTTCGCCGCGAGGAATAAACTTCGGCTGGTCGCCAGCGTGACCAATGGCGCGGAAAGGGTAAGTTTTGAGGCGGGTCGCCGCAAAGCTGGTGTTGTTCATTTGCAGGGACTTGAAAATAAAGTCGTAGGAGAGCTGCTGGATATCTTCGCCGGTTTTGAGCTTCAGAATGTAGCCCAGCAGGGCGTATCCCAAATTAGAGTATTGCGGCTGCATGCTGGCCGGGCGGCGGAAAGCGGATAAGTCGTTCAGCACGGCATTGCTGTCCAGCTCGCGGTAAAAATTATCGCCGGTATACAGATACTTGAGAAAGCTTTCCAGCATGTCTCTATTCATGTTTTGTCTTGGCAAGCCGGAGGTGTGGGTCGCGAGTTGCAGCAGGGTGATGTTTTTGGCGTCGGCACTCAGCGGGGTGTTTTTCGGCAAGAGATCGACCAGCCTGTCGCTCCATTTCAACTGACCTTTATCCACCAGTCCGGCAATCACCTCGCCGGTCACGCCTTTACTCACAGATCCCAGCGCGAACAGGGTTTCACCATCAATTTTGTAGCCATTCACCGCGTTGGTATAGCCATACCCCCAGCTTCTGGCCGGGCCGTTGCGGTGAATTATCCCCACCGCCAGCCCGCTGACTTTTTCCTGCCGAAGATAGCGATGCACCACGCCATCCACCATCTCATCTATATTCTGGGTGCAGCTCAGCTCCCTGACCTGTTCGGGGTGCTCATTCACCTGCATCTCAGACAAGGTGCCGCATGACGCCAGCAGAAGTGGCAGCGTGAGAACCAGCCAGCGGGATTTCACCATGTGGAAGTAATAAAGTGAGTGCTCATGGCTGGTTTAGAAAGGGAAAAAGTCGGCTTTCTGGCACTGGTAACACTCCCCGGCGAAAAGTTTAAAAAACAATTTCAATTAATTAGAGGTAGATCCCAGCGCATTCTACTCACATCCCAGCTCGCCACTATAGGATATATGGCCTAAATTTCCCTCAGGAGGCGCGGCATCATTCGCAGCCTCAACCGTGCCCTATCACCCCAAATCCAATCCCAGGCTGGTTTAGATGGATACTCGGTTATGGTATGAAAGGGTAAGGGTCTCAGCACAGAACAGGGTTGAAGTATGATTAAGATAGTCGGTTGGTTACTGCTCACCCTCGTCTCTAGTGGCGGACTGGTAGCCTATTTTCTACAGCAGCAATATGAAGAGAAAAGCGCCGAATTTCGCATTCTTTATCGCGATGTGACGATAAAGCTGTCGCAGCATGACGCAATCATTCCCCTCTTACCGGCAAACCGGCCAGAGTGGGAAGTACAAAAGCTCTTTCCGCAGATTATTCGCTGGCGTCAACACTCGGGTATTGAGCCGCGGCGGTCCATTGTGGCCGAGAAGCAGGGACGCTATTGGCTCAATATTGACAACCAGTCGCTGTTGATAGACCTCAATAGGCTGATCAGCGATGTGGTGGAAAAAAAACCGTTCAAACATCTGACGATACAATGGAATAACGCGACGCTTTTTGAGCAAGGTGCCGCAAGCCCAAATGATTATTGGCGCTGGGAGAAAGAGATCAGCAGCCAGTCGCAGCCGTTTATGCTGACTGCCGACGATCAGCCCAATTGGGCTGAAATGCCTTGGCCGCTGATACTCACTCCGGCCCTGTTCTGGGGGCTGGTGTTGTACCTGATTAACCAATATCGGGCCAACAAACGCCGTCGCGATATCGCCGATATGCGTAACCAATACGCCGAGCTGACGCGGCTCAATACGATGGGAGAGTTGGCAGCAGGCATCATGCACGAGCTGAATCAGCCACTTACCGCGATCTTAAGCTACAACCAAACCGCGCTGCGTCTGATACAGCAACAACGCACCGAGCAAGTGCCGTCGCTGCTTGATGCCGCCGTGGTGCAGATCAAACGCACCGATGCGCTATTGCAACAGTTCCGGCAGAAGCTGACCAGCCAGCAGGCTGACTATCAGCCGATTGTTTTGGCGCGGCTTTGGGCTCAGGTGATAACTCTGCTGGATACCGAAATCAGCAGTAAAAAAATCAGAGTGAGCAGCCATATCCCTGATGATTTACCCGTGCTGTTTGCACCGCCGCTTTGGATTGAACAGATATTGCATAACATTGCTCATAATGCCGTGCAGGCCCAAGACGACAATGCCGCAGGCACGGCTTGGATCAATCTGGCGGCGCAGACCTCGGATAACGGTATTTCGATCACCATCACCGACGGCGGTCCGGGCTTGTCAGAACTTGCCTTGCAACAGGTCTTTATGCCGTTTTTCACCACCCGCGCCGCTGGCATTGGTCTGGGAATGGCCCTGACGGAAACGCTGATACAGCGCCTTAACGGCAGCATTAATGTGTGCAATATCGCGGGACTGGGCGGTGCTAGCTTTACCCTCTGGTTGCCGGTTCATCCTCAGGAGGAGTAATGGAAAAGTATATTTATCTGATTGATGACGAACCGGCCATTGGCGCCTCGCTCAGTGCCCTGCTGGGCACCGTCGGTTGGCAGACCAAAGCCTACGACAGCGCGCTCTCTTTTCAACAAAGCGTGGGCGAACTGCATACGCTCGCAGGTTGCATGCTGTTGGATATCAGAATGCCCGGTAAAACGGGGCTAACGTTATTGGATGAATGGAAGCAGCAAGGGTTGGCGATCCCGGTGATCATCATGACCGGGCATGCCAATATTGAGTTATGTCGCCGCGCATTCAAAAATGGCGCATTTGAATTTCTGACTAAGCCGATTGATGCCGATCTACTGTTTGAAACCATCGGGACCGCGCTGGAATTGCAGGATGCCTCACAGGCCAAGCAACAAAAGATACGGCTGAAGCAAAGTAAACTCGCCACCCTGACCGCCAGAGAGTTGGAAATTTTCGAGCATATTATGTTGGGCAGCTCGAGTAAGGAGATTGCCCGCGTCTATTCGCTCTCTCCGCGCACCGTAGAGGCTCATCGTGCCAATATTTTTACCAAGCTTGAGGTCAACTCACTGCCAAAATTAATTAATGAATATGGCGAGATAGGGTTATTGAAAAAGGAGTGAATGTCACCCTTTCTCCGGCCGTCAGATTTTTCTCTAAGTAAAACTACCTAATAACCTAGGTGATCGCGCCAATAGTTAGCTTCCCTTATCCCCTTTAGACTCCTTGCTATCCCACAGTGTTATCAAGGAGCACATTCACATGAAACTTATTGTCACCGGTACTCTCTTGCTCGGTAGCCTGATGTCATTCACCAGTGCCGCCAGCGGTGTTTTAACCGAAAAAAACCTTTCTCTCGAACTGGCCGACAAACTGGCACAAAGTACCATTCAGGCGTGCAGCACAGGTAACTACAACGTTGCCGTTACCGTGGTCGATCGCGCCGGTACGCCGCTGGTGATGAAGCGCATGGACAACGCCGGTCCGCATACCGTCGATGCCAGCCGTATGAAGGCGTTTACTGCGCTAACCACCAAAACTGCCAGCGAAAACGTGATGAAGAATGCTCAGGCTAACGCCGGAGCCGCTAACTTGCGTGACATCCCTGGATTCTTATTACTGGCTGGCGGCGTTCCGGTGAAGCTGGGAAATGAAGTCATTGGTGCCATTGGCGTCGGTGGCGCGCCGGGCGGAAATCTTGATCAGCAGTGCGCGCTTGATGCCTTGAAAAGCAACGAAGCCAGCCTGAACGCCGGTTAATTCCATCCCCTTTTATTCTCTACTCAAGGAGCGAGAAATGAACATCAAATTAGTCTTATCCACTCTGCCGCTGATCTTGGCTTCGGGCAGCGTTATGGCTGCTGATTTCGCTGAGGGCTATTACGGCTCGGCAAGATATCTGCAAATCGAGCAACGTGCTAAAGAAATGGACACCAGCGCCCGTCCCGGCGTAGGTCAGTTTGTCAGCGGCCAAGAAAAAGAACATTTTGGCGGTGCCGCCATTGCCGGTGGTTATCAATTTGGTAACGGCTGGCGCACGGAAGCCGAGTATACCTTTAAGAAAAAATCGGAATACACCAGCGGCTCCAGCACCTTCGCCACCAGCTACAACCATATGAAAGTCGACGCAGAGCGCCTGATGTTTAATGCTTATCGCGATTATGCGCTGGGCTACGGCGTATCGCTGTACGGCACTGCAGGGCTGGGTATCAGCAAAATCAAGGCTGGCGGCTGGCAGGGCGTCGACTCGCGTGAATATGCTTCAAGCACCCAAACCAACCTTACCTACGCTATCGGTGGGGGCGTCAGCTATGCGCCGGTAGAGCGTGTGACTTTCGATCTGGGTTATCGCTATGTCGATATGGGTAAAATTGAAAGCGGCTACAACGATTTCGCCAATGCCCGCGGTTTGAAAGATGAGCAAATGAAAGCTCGCTTGGTCTCCAACGAGTTCACTCTGGGCGTGCGTTATCTGTTCTAACTAGAAACGCATTCTCAACCTATATTGAAAAGTGGCGCCTTGAAGATCATTCAGGCGCCATTTTTTTATTTTTGGAAGGGTGTAATGCGGATTAGTGATTTTTTGATAACGCTGGGTGACATGCTTTATTAATTATTTATTAAGAAAAGATATTCCGCAGCAAATCAGTGCATTGTTAATATTTCTATTAAGATTCTCTATAAAATCCCACCTCGTTTTACAATAAATTTTATAGTATTTATGTCAGAAAGATTATCTACACGCTACATATTGACGAACTAAGAATAACATCCCGAACCTGCCTTTCACCCCAATCATGAAATCCTCTTAATAAATGACAGCTAAATTATCTTTTTATCCTTTCTTCAAAAGTGGTAGTAATTGCTTCCTCAATTAATCGTTAGTGGGCTTCTTCATAATTAGTTAAGTAAATCGCTATATTTTTTATTTTAACATTGAAATATATGCGTTATTAATTTCCTGCGTATATCAGTTTTCCTGTCGGACAAGATTGTTACGCAGTGAGAGATTTTGAGCTGGCAACATATCAAAAACCAGATCTCCGAGCTATAATAGCAGCCCTCAGAAGCCTCCTGCCACTCCCCCATGCTAGCTCCTACACCACCCATAGAATGCAACTCTACCCATTGAAAAATAAGCGAAATTATTCACCACAACCACCACCCTTTATTTATTATTTCTACATATATTCTGTTAATTATCTGGCTTCCCGTGGATGAGGCTTTGGAAGATAATTCCTCCCATCAAATGGCCGCTGGGTAATACACCACTGCCATTAAATTTATAGGCATGAGGATAAACACTCATTTAAGTCGAAAACATCACACAATGCTCGGCCATTACATTTTGGCACAACACCAATTAATCCGCCCGATGCATTATCAAAAGGTTTTTATTGTTATGAAAAGAAAATCAATTAACCTCGCCCTGATTATTTCCAGTGTACTGTTACCTTTATTACCTAACATCTCTCATGCCACCGGCATGGTACCGGAAACTACTGTCTTATTAATTGATGAGGCTGAAGGCGGCGGCAGTATGAACGTCAAAAACACTGACGATAAAGCCGCACTGCTTTACACCACTATTCAGGAAATTGACGGCAGCAGTAATAAAGGCGCGATGCTCGTCGCGACCCAGCCGATTGTCCGCCTTGAAGCCGGTCAGACGCAGCGCGTGCGCTTTGTGCTGAACACCACAGAACCACTGCAAGTTGAGCAATATAAGCGCGTGATTTTTGAAGGTATTCCTCAAGCTAAAGCCGTCGGTAAAAAGCAGATTATCACCACTATTCGTCAGAATCTTCCGGTGATTATCCACCCTAAAGGCCTGCCGGAATTCACTACTCCATGGGAAAAACTGGAGTGGAAAGCACAAGGCAATGTGCTGACAGTGACCAACCCAAGTCCTTACGTGGTTCGCATGTCTCCGCAAGTTGTCACTAAACCGTCCAAAATTTCAGGCAGTTTTGACAAAACCTTCATCCTACCGGGCGAAACCCTGACGGTGCATCTGACAAGTTCTACCACTGATAAGCAAGTGGAGATGTTCCCTGCATCTCGTTTCGGATTCGAAGTGGGTAGCTACGCCGCCTCGATGAAATAAAGGTATTACAGGTTTTATTTAACCCTGAATTCAAGCCTCGGGAAGAGGCTCTGCCACCCTATATTGAGACAGCAGATAGTGATCGTTATGGATAATAAGTATGTATCAGGGTTAATAATGTTGAGCGTCATGGGCGCTAACGTGGGAAATGCTCAGGCGGCAGAGCCAGTAGCAGCTATCACCCCGACGCCCGCCCCAATTGAGACGGCAGCCATCATCCCGACACCCGCCCCAATTGAGATGGCAGCCATTACCCCGACGCCCGCCCCAATTGAGACGGCAGCCATCACCCCGACGCCCGCACCGATGGAGACGGCGGCTATTACCCCGACGGTGGCTGGTACAGAGATTGCGCTGAACTTTGATGTGGAAACCCTACGCTCACGTGGCGTTGACCCATCAGTCGCCAAATATTTTTCCCGCCGTGCGCGATTTTCGCCCGGCACCAAAATGGTAGGTTTTTCCCTCAACGGTGACCCGAAAGGCACTATTCCTGTGACATTTGACAGCCAGGGGCAACCTTGCGTTGATCGTACGTTCTTGCAGGCGGCCGGGTTAAAAATCCCTCCGAAAATGGTCCACGCGCCATTCCCTCTGGAGATCGCCGAGCCTGAGCAAAAAGCGCAGGCCGCACGTCCGGCAGAAGTGAACATTGTCCTGCCCGAAGTGGCACCCGAACAGGAGAACGTGACGCAGGTCTGCTACGACTATGCCACCGCCTTCCCGGGGACCATATTCAGCCTGTTTCCGACGGAAGACCGTATTGAACTGGTCACCCCGCCGGGAGCGTTACAACCCTCGTCCAGGCAGACGGGTCATTACAACACCGGCGGCACGGCGGCCTTGCTGAATTATTCGCTGTTTACCAGTAACAACAGCTTTAACGGCGGGAGCAGCAGTTACAAGCAGGGCATGTTTGAGGCGGGATTTAATGTTCATGACTGGTTGTTGCGCAGCAAGCAGATGGTCAGTGAGTCCGACGGTACTTATAACCGCGATGCGCTTTATACCTATGCACAACATACCTTTACCGGCATCAAAAAGATTGCGCAGGTCGGCCAGATTAACGTCAGCAGTACCCTCTTTTCTGGCAGTGCAATTAACGGCGCGCAATTGGTTCCAGAAACGGCACTGGATGACAACGGCGGCAGCGGCGTCACCGTCACCGGCATTGCACAAACTCCGCAGGCGCGCGTGGACATCAAACAATCCGGGGCCCTGATTTACTCGACGCTGGTCCCTGCCGGGCCGTTTACCCTCGACAACGTACCGGTCATCAGTGCCAACACGGATCTGGATGTGACGGTCACCGAAACATCCGGTTCATCCAGCCACTTTATCGTCTCAGCAGCCAGCATGTCGGGCTCCACACTTGGACGCCCACAGGGATTATCAATGGCCGTCGGTAAGGTACGCGACGTGGATGCAGATTTTGAAGACCCGTGGTTGGCTACGATATCGAATGGCTGGCAGGCCACAAAATACCTGAATCTCAGCGGCGGGCTGTTAGGTGCCAACCAATATCAGGCCGTGGCCGGGGGCATCAATATTACACCGATCAACGACCTGATGCTCAGTGCCAAAGTGCTGAGTGCCGCAGACAAACGCAATAACAACAAAGGCGAGCAGCTAACACTGTCAGCGAACTATGCCGCGCCTTATAAGCTGAGTTTTGGCGTGTCCGGGACACAGAACAGTCAGGGTTATCGGGACTTACAAGATACGTTTACCAATGACGATACCACCAGCCACACCAAACGCGACCTGTCGTTATCAACCGGATGGTCAAACGACGTGGCGGGCAGTTTCTCATTGGGTTATTCGCGTACCGTCAGCTTCGGCGAAATTGGGACGTCAAAACGTGTTACAGCCTCCTGGAACAAAACCTTTAAATATGCTTCGGTCGGCGTCAACTGGCAGCACGAAATTGACAGCAGCAATAACACTAATCATTACCGCAACGAGAATGATGACCGCGGCGACACCTTTTACGTCAACGTCAGCATTCCGTTTGGCAAGCAAAGCGTGAATACCTATGCGCGTAACGACGGACGGGACACCAGCTACGGCGTGCAGACGGCGGGCAATATCACCCGCGATCTCGGCTACACCGTTTCGGCGGAAAACGCCAACCCTGGCAGTCAGAACAATGTGAACGGCGGGATTAATGCCAACCTGCATTACACCCGTTTAAGCATGAATGCTGGCGGCAATTCCGATAATAGCCGCAACACATCGGCGACGCTTGATGGCGCAATTGTTGCCCACAGCGGGGGCGTGACCTTCTCGCCATACGCCGTGCAAGACACGTTTGGCATAGCTTCACTCGGCGACCGCGTCGCTGGGGTTGAGATCAGCACGCCGCAGGGCACAGTGTGGACGGATAAATGGGGGCAGGCCGTAGTGCCATCGCTCACTCCGTACAAAAACTCGAACGTGATGGTCAATACCGAAACCTTGCCGAAGAACGTCGATGTGAACAACGGCATGAAATCCCTTACTGCCGGGCACGGCTCGGTGAGCAAGTTGCAGTTTGGCGTGCTGACCGTACGACGCGCCATGCTGAAGCTGACCATGCCGGACGGCAAGCCGATACAGAAAGGCACGGTGATTTTCGACAGTGAAAACCAATACGTGACGACTGCTGTGGAAAACGGCGTGGTGTTTGTTACTGACGCTGCCAACACGGGCGACCTGTACGCCCAGATCGATGATGCCGGGCACAAATGCAAGCTGAAGTTCTCGCTCGCTGAAGAGCCAGATTTGGATCAATTTTATGAAAACGTGGGCGCAACCTGCCAAGCCGAATAAGGGCACGGCGAAAAGTTACGGCTCACCGGAGACGGTTCCATGCGAAAGATGATGAATGCTTTTAACCAAAGAATGCCGCGGCTTAATGGGGGTGCGGGTTATATCGCCCTGATGCTGCTGACACTGGCCAGCACGATGCTTACTAGTGAAGGGGCTCGTGCGGATATCAATAACTGCACGATAACGCTCTCCCCTCCCATACACGATTACGGCGAGTTGCTCAAAAGTCGGCAGAACTTTGTTAACACCGCGCAGGGCAATGCGACCACCTTAAGTGCTCGCAGCAGTAACTTAACCATTACCTGTCCGCAGGCAGAAATAATGAATTTGCGCTTCACGGGCAGGATCCTTTCTGACGGCAACTTTGCCTTTGGTCCGAAAGGTAATGTCAGCGTGACTCTGGGATCCGCAGTGCTGGACGGCAATGCAGTACAACTGGCGAAAACCAAACGTAAAGGCGTGATTATCAGCCCGATCATCGCAGATACCCAGAATCTGAGTGCGGACGATGAAATCACCGTGGGCGCGAACAGCAGCGTGAAAGGAACCAACCTGAACGCGGTAGTGACCGTCACACCTTACCTGCACGAGTCGGCGTTTGTGGTGCAGGAAGCCAATGTGCAAGAGGAGTTGCTGAATATTGAGCTGCTGCCGGTGAATTAATCCTAAGCAGTGACCCATTTAGCAATCATGAAAGCGAACGGCAGCGCCAAAATGGAAGGATCCGTTCTTCAGTTGCTTGATATAAAACGATTTAATTTTTAAAACGTGTAACTAATGGAGATTTACAACATGGGAGGAAATATCAAATCAGTACTGAAAATGACCTCCCTGGCTTGTCTGCTGGCGGCAACCACTTCTGCGATGGCGGTTCCAAGCACCGGCCTGCGCAAATTAGCAGGTCGGAACAACAAATAGAAAAGGGAAACCACCAACGTGGAAAACCAGGCAATCAAGAATATCTTTAAGTTACCTCGCTAAATACCCATTCTTGCAGTTTTCAAAGATGCTTAATTTTGATGTTCCCGCACCAGCTCCTGCGCGCAGGCCCAGGCCGAGCTCCATGCCCACTGGAAGTTGTAGCCGCCGAGCCAGCCAGTGACGTCGACCACTTCGCCGATGAAGTACAGGCCGGGGACCTTGGTGGCGCCCATGGTTTTGGATGACAGCTCTTTGGTGTCGACGCCGCCGAGGGTGACTTCTGCCGTGCGATAGCCTTCGGTGCCGTTGGGCTGGACGCGCCAGTTTTGTAGCTGCTCGACCAAATCTGCCTGCTGCGGCACGTTGAGCTGCTTGAGGGTGACATCGGGAATTTGGCCGAGGGTTTGTAGGCATTCGACCAGACGCTTCGGCAGCTGCATCGCCAGCGTATTTTTCAGGCTTTGGTTAGGGTGCTGCTGGCGCTGCTCGTTCAAAAAGCCCGCTAAATCTAGGTCGGGAAGTAAGTTAACGCTCACAAACTCGCCGGGCTGCCAGTAACTGGAAAGCTGTAAAACCGCCGGGCCGGAGAGGCCGCGATGGGTGAATAAGATGCTTTCGCGGAACACCGTGCCGTCTTCGGCAGTCAGCACTGACGGCACCGAAACGCCGGACAGGGTCTGAAGGTGGTCCAGCAGCGGCTTATGCAGGGTAAAAGGCACCAATCCGGCGCGAGTAGGCAGCACTTTCAGGCCAAACTGCTCCGCCAGACGATATCCCCACGGCGATGCGCCAAGGGCCGGCATAGATAATCCGCCGCTCGCCACCACAAGTGAGTGAGTACTCACAATTGAGCCGTTCACATTGATTTCAAAGCCGCTTTCGGTTTTGGTCACCGAGGTGATTTCGCTGCGCAGGCGGATTTCCACCTTACCTTTGGCGCATTCGCTCTCCAGCATGGCGACAATTTGCTGCGCCGAGTCATCACAGAACAGCTGGCCGAGGGTTTTCTCATGCCATGCGATGCCGTGGCGGTTCACCATGTCGATGAAGTCCCACTGGGTGTAGCGCGCCAGCGCCGATTTGCAGAAATGCGGATTGTTGGAAAGGTAAGCCGCCGGTTCGGCATACAGGTTGGTGAAGTTACAGCGACCGCCGCCCGACATCAGGATTTTACGGCCCGCTTTTTTGCCGTTGTCGAGCAGCACAACGCGGCGGCCACCCTGACCTGCCAGCGCGGCACAAAACATGCCCGCAGCGCCTGCGCCAACCACGACTACATCAACCTGTTCCACATCGGCCTCACTTTTTTCTTATCTTCAACTACGTTTAAAGTTGTACTGATTGCTGTACTTTTTTGACAGAAAAGCAGGCTAAATAGTCGCCAGAAACCTGTCACGGGCGGCGATTGTAAGGTGCGGAAGGAGCTGATACCAGCCGGGAAAGTAAATAGATGGCGCTGGTAACGAAATGTGTCATGAAAGACGGGAGAGTAACTTTTTGATTTGGAAAGAGTTACTTCGAAGAAGCTGCAAAACCAACCTGCTTTTAGTCAAAAAAATGTCATATTTTCCTTTTACCGTCGCCCCGTTCTCGCAGATAATGCGCGGCGTTCATGACCACAAACTGGCGTAACAATTATGCTGCATTTATTTGCCGGGTTAGACATCCATACCGGTTCGTTGTTGATCCTCGCGTTACTGTTTGTGCTGTTCTATGAAGCCATCAACGGCTTCCATGATACGGCTAACGCAGTAGCTACTGTCATCTATACCCGTGCAATGCGCTCGCAACTTGCGGTCGTTATGGCTGGGGTATTTAACTTCTTAGGCGTTATTCTCGGCGGATTGAGTGTGGCTTATGCCATCGTTCACCTCTTGCCGACTGACCTGCTACTGAATGTCGGTTCCACCCACGGTCTGGCCATGGTGTTCTCCATGCTGCTTGCCGCCATCATTTGGAACCTCGGCACTTGGTATTTTGGCCTCCCGGCCTCCAGCTCCCATACCCTGATTGGTGCCATCATCGGCGTCGGATTGACTAACGCGTTAGTGACTCACAGCTCCGTGGTCGATGCGTTAAACATTCCAAAAATGATTGGTATTTTCGCCTCGCTGATTGTCTCACCGCTGGTGGGGATGATTATGGCGGGGGCGATGATCTTCATTTTGCGTCGCTACTGGAGCGGCACCAAGAAACACGCGCGTATTCACCTGACGCCTGCTGAGCGTGAAAAGAAAGACGGCAAGAAGAAGCCGCCATTCTGGACACGTATCGGCCTGATCCTGTCCGCTATCGGCGTGAGCTTCTCACACGGCGCGAACGACGGTCAGAAAGGCATTGGTCTGATTATGCTGGTGTTGATTGGCGTTGCGCCTGCGGGCTTCGTGCTGAACATGAATGCTACCGGTTACGACATCGCGCGTACCCGTGACGCAGTGACGCACTTGCAGCAATATTATCAGCAGCACAGTGATGCCCTGCCGCACGTGGTGGCGCTGACTCCGCTGGTGCCTACGCCGGACGAAGCAGCGGCAGATGCCGCGGATACGCAGAAAGAGAAAGTGTTCCACTGCGACAGCTCACACGCGCTGGACGCTATCGATCGCGCGCAGTCTCTGCTGGCGAATCTGCAATCTTACAGCGACCTGTCGCCAGAGCAGCGTAGCCACATGCGCCGCCTGCTGATGTGTGTTGCCGATACCGCAGACAAAGCCGCGAAGTTGGATGAAACCTCTTCAGCCGACAAACGCTTCCTCGGCAACCTGAAGGGCGACCTTCTGCAAACCGTCGAGTACGCGCCGCTGTGGATCATTATCGCCGTCGCACTGGCCTTAGCGCTGGGTACGATGATTGGCTGGAAGCGCGTTGCGACCACCATCGGTGAGAAGATTGGCAAGAAAGGCATGACCTACGCACAGGGCCTGTCAGCCCAGCTGACCGCAGCACTGTCGATTGGCGTGGCAAGTTATACCGGTATGCCGGTATCAACCACCCACGTTCTCTCTTCAGCCGTTGCCGGTACTATGCTGGTTGACGGTGGCGGCGTGCAGAGCAAAACCGTGAAAAGCATCGCGATGGCATGGATCTTAACCCTGCCGGTGTCGATTGTGCTTTCAGGTGGCCTGTACTGGATCGCGCTGAAACTTATCTAAGTTGATGAGTTAGGTTGGACTGAGTTAGGTTAAAAATGCAAAAGGCGACTTGTTAATAGCAAGTCGCCTTTTTTGTTGGCTGAAAAAGCAAAATCCCTCCCTTAGCTAAACAGTAAAACCTTGAGATTAGAACCAAATGAGCATCGCTAACATGCTGACGAGGATTAACCCGCACAGCGCCGTGGTTAACATAAACTGGCCGCGCACTCGCTCACAACGGCGAATAAACTCAGGGTCGTGATGATCGGTATAGCGCTGAGCATAGATGTAGCTCACCAGTCTAATTTGCTTACTCGGCTGCCCGTGGGTGGTGAAGAAACCCCGCCCATCGACATACTGATAGAGCAGCGGATCGCAGTCACGCAGCACCACCAATAGCGCCCGCAAAGAAGAGTAATAGCGCAGCATATTCACGACGAAGACAAAACATAAAGCCCAAAACAGCGCAACGGGACTGACCATAATTCCCCCTCAAGACGGGTTCATCACGCGGACAGCAATTAACAAAACGGGCTGTCCTTCCTGATGACGCTTAGCGACCCCGCCGAACCTTTTTGGCATCACACCCCCAGGGCAATATCTCGCCCGCCCTCCAAACTATTGCAGAAACTCGGGGGCGCAGGCATAACGCGTCGGCCCCCTATTAATCAGTGTAGGAAACGAAATAAAAAAAGGGTGAAGTATTTATCTCTTGCCAGAAACGCGGGCGATGCGCTTGATTTATCTGTCCGTTTTAGCGCTATACTTAAGATATGGAACTCGCATGATGCTGAAATGGCTACTAACTGACTTATGGAAGGAGTTTTCTCATGTCTTACAAACACATACTCATTGCGGTTGATCTTTCCCCTGAAAGCAAAGTACTGGTAGAGAAAGCGGTTTCTATGGCGCGCCCTTATAACGCCAAAGTGTCACTGATTCATGTAGACGTAAATTACTCCGATCTGTACACAGGCCTGATTGACGTGAATTTGGGTGATATGCAGAAACGTATTTCTGAAGAGACTCACCACGCGCTGAACGAACTGTCCCACAACGCGGGCTATCCGATTTCAGAAACCCTGAGCGGCAGCGGCGATTTGGCTCAGGTGCTGGTTGATGCCATTAAGAAATACGACGTCGATTTGGTGCTGTGCGGCCATCATCAGGACTTCTGGAGCAAGCTGATGTCCTCTGCGCGCCAGCTGATCAACACCGTTCACATCGACATGCTGATCGTCCCACTGCGTGACGAAGAAGAGACCACCGCTGACTAAGCTTTCTCAGCCCCGGCGCAGGGTTCGCGGTATAAGTTCGCAGTAGCAGTAAAAGAAAAGGAGATGCATGGCATCTCCTTTTTCTATGGTGCAGCGGTAAGCAGTGAAGGCTTAAAGCGGGGTATAAATATCAAATCGATGGCTCTTGGTAACCACCGCGGCCTGCGCGGCGATGTCGGCCATCGGCGGTGCGTAGTCCGGGCGTTTCACCACAATACGTTTGGTCGCTAAGCGACGCGCAGGCTCCAGCAGGCCATCGGCATCTTCATCCGGCCCCACCAGCCCCTGAAACACCCGCATCTCTTTCTTCACCAGCGCGCTTTTCTGCTTATGCGGATACATCGGGTCGAGGTAAACCACTTCCGGCTTCGGCGTCAGCTCCGACAAGGCGGTCAGGCTTGAGGCGTGCAGCAGCGTCATACGCTCGCGAAGCCACGGGCCGATTTCAGCATCGCGATAGCCTCTTTCCAGACCATCGTCGAGCAGCGCCGCGACCACCGGGTTACGCTCCAGCATGCGCACGTGGCAGCCCAGCGATGCCAGCACGAACGCGTCGCGCCCAAGTCCCGCGGTGGCATCCACCACGTTCGGCAAATAGCTGCCTTTGACGCCGACGGCTTTCGCCACCGCTTCGCCCCGCCCGCCGCCGAACTTGCGGCGATGGGCCATGGTTCCGCCGACGAAATCGACGAAAATCGCCCCCAACTTTGGCTCGTCCAGCTTGCGCAGTTCAAGACGTTCAGGGGTGAGCACCAACGCCATGTTGGCGTCGGGGTCAGAAGTCAGGTTCCAGCGCTCGGCCAGAATAGATAAGGCGCCCTGAGAGGCGCCTTCTTCACAGATTAAACAGACACTCACGAGGTGACGCTTTCCTTAATACCATAATGGCGCAGCATAGCATCTAGCTGAGGCTCGCGCCCACGGAAGCGTTTGAACAGCTCCATCGGCTCTTCAGAACCGCCGCGCGACAGAATGTTGTCGAGGAAGGATTGGCCGGTTTCTCGGTTGAAAATCCCCTCTTCTTCGAAGCGCGAGTAAGCATCGGCAGACAGCACTTCGGCCCACAGATAGCTGTAGTAACCCGCCGCGTAGCCGCCGGCAAAAATGTGGCTGAAAGCATGTGGGAAGCGGCCCCAGCTTGGTGAAGGCACAACCGCCACCTGCTTTTTGATTTCCGCGAGGGTTTGCAGGATCTGCGCGCCCTTGGCTGGGTCATACTCGGCGTGCATGCGGAAGTCAAACAGGCCAAACTCCAGCTGACGCAGGATAAACAGCGCCGCCTGATAGTTCTTAGCAGCCAGCATTTTATCCAACATATCGGTCGGCAATGGCTCGCCAGTTTCGAAATGGCCGGAGATAAACGCCAGCGCTTCCGGCTCCCAGCACCAGTTTTCCATAAACTGGCTTGGCAGCTCGACGGCGTCCCACGGCACCCCGCTGATACCCGCAACGCCCGAGACGTCGATTTTGGTCAGCATATGGTGCAGGCCGTGGCCGAACTCATGGAACAGCGTGGTGACTTCGTTGTGAGTAAACAGCGCCGGGCCGTTACCCACCGGGCGGTTGAAGTTACAGGTCAGGTAGGCCACCGGCTTCTGCACTTCGCCATTGGCTTTGCGCAGGCTGCCCGCGCAGTCGTTCATCCACGCGCCGCCGCGTTTGTGTTCGCGAGCATAGAGGTCGAGGTAGAAGCTGCCGCGCAGCTCGCCGCTGTCGTCAAACAGGTCGAAGAAACGCACGTCTTTGTGCCAAGTATCCACGTCTTTGCGCTCTTTGGCGGTGATGCCATAAATGCGTTTCACCACCTCGAACAAGCCTTCCAGCGCGCGCTGCTCAGGGAAGTACGGGCGCAGCTGTTCGTCATTGATAGAGAACAGATGCTGTTTCTGTTTTTCACCGTAGAACGGCAGGTCCCAGGCTTCCATCTCATCCACGCCGTAATGCTGTTTGGCGAAGGCGCGAAGCTGGGCCAGCTCTTGCTCGGCCTGCGGACGGGCGCGTTTCGCCAGACCATTAAGGAAGTCGATCACCTGAGACGGACTTTCGGCCATTTTGGTGGCCAGAGACTGGTCGGCAAAGGATGTAAAGCCCAGCAGCTCGGCAAGTTCGTGGCGCAGCGCCAGCTCATCGGCCATCACTTGGCTGTTGTCCCACTTACCGGCGTTCGGGCCTTGATCTGAGGCGCGGGTCAGGAAGGCGCGATACATCTCTTCGCGTAGCTCGCGGTTTTCCGCATAGGTCATCACCGGCAGGTAGCTCGGGATATCCAGCGTCAGCAGCCAGCCTTCTTGCTCTTTCGACTCTGCCAGCGCTTTGGCAGCGGCCAGCGCGCTCTCCGGCAAGCCTTTCAAATCATTCACATCGGTGATCAACTTGCTCCAGCCCATGGTGGCGTCGAGCACGTTGTTGCTGTAGGTCGAACCCAGCTCAGACAGGCGAGCAGAGATTTCGCCGTAGCGCTTTTGCTTCTCTGGAGACAAACCGATACCGGACAGCTCGAAATCACGCAGCGCGTTATCGACAGATTTTTTCTGCGCCAGCGTCAGTTTGTCGAAGTTGGCGCCCTCTTTCAGCTCGCGATAAGCCTGATACAGCCCCGCGTGCTGGCCCATCCAAGTGCTGAATTCAGAAATCAGCGGCAGACATTGCTCATAGGCTTCGCGCAGCTCTGGGCTGTTTTTTACCGCGTTCAGGTGACCGACCGGCGACCAAATGCGGCTAAAGCGGTCGTCGCTTTCTGCCAGCGGCTGGCACAGGTTTTCCCAGCTAAAAGGCCCGGATTGCGCCACCACCTCTTCGACCGTCTGGCGGTAATCTTCGATCACGGATTCGATAGCAGGGACAATGTGTTCAGGACGGATCGCAGAAAACGGCGGCAGGACAAAAGGTTTCAGAAGCGGGTTGTTCGACAGATTTTGCTGTTCAGTCATAGGGGCCAGTCCTTTTTGTGTCGCTAAGGGCGGTAGCGTCGTGCGCTTGCCGCCTTGGGTCTGATGCGCGGCGCGGTATTCGGCGTCTTCGCGCGTCAGTCATAAATTCGAATTGCAATAAAAATGGCGTAATTTCTAACATGAGGCCAGTTTCGGCGAAAATCAATGGCTGGACGCGATGTTGGCTGTTTCAACCGGTAACGAAAATTTAGCCGACCGGCGTTCACGTGGCCTTTGGGCGCGGGTTAGGATGTGCTCACAACCAACAAAAACAGAGCAAAGGATAAAATGATGAAAGCGATGAAGTTAGGTTTACTAGCCTGTGGCCTGCTCTCAGTGGCGATGACCAGCCAGATGGCTAGCGCGCAAGAAACGCTGATTTTTGTCCGTCACGGCGAAAAGCCTACCAGCAGCAGCGGCCAGTTAACCTGCAAAGGGCTGAACCGCGCACTGGCGCTGCCGGGCGTATTACTGCCACGTTATGGCAACCCTGACCATATTTTTGCCGCTGGCCCGAAGGAGCAGAAGCTCGGTAACTCGCTGCGCCCGCTTTCCACCATCATGCCGACCGCCGTGCGCCTCAACCAGCCAATCAATATTCAGTTTCACGCTGATGACGTTGATGGCGTAACCAAAGAGTTGCAGGACGATAAGTACAAAGACGCGAAGATTTTTGTCTCTTGGGAGCACAAAAATCTCGATAAAATCGTGAAAAATATCGTCAAAGAGAACGGCGGCGACCCAAGCGTAGTGCCAGAATGGCCGGGCAAGGATTTCGACAGCATATTCATCGTGACCTTAGATAAGTCCGCCGCAGCGCCAAAAGTGACCTTTAAAATCGAGCAGGAAAACCTAAACGGCGTGTCCGACACCTGCCCGAACGCGTCCTAATCCGCTCAAGCTTCTGGCGACCAGGCAAGGCTTTTGCCAATTTCCCCGCCAGACAGTTTATACTAACTCCCATTCAAGGCGCGCCGCGACAGCTGGCCGCCTTCTTCATTTTCCCAGTACAGTATAAACTTTCGGTAACCCACTGATTTTACTGTCTACATTCATTATTCGGAAACGTAAAACCTATGCTGAGTTACCGCCACAGTTTTCACGCTGGCAACCACGCCGACGTCCTGAAACACACTGTTCAGAGCCTGATCATTGAATCTCTGAAAGAAAAAGAGAAACCTTTCCTGTATCTCGACACCCACGCGGGTGCTGGTCGCTACCTGCTGAGCGGCGAACACGCCGAGCGTACCGGCGAATATTTGGAAGGTATCGCGCGCATTTGGCAGCGTGAAGATCAGCCTGCGGAACTGGCGGCCTATATGTCTGCCATTAAGCATTTCAACCGCAACGAGAGCCTGCGCTACTACCCTGGCTCGCCGCTGATTGCCCGCCAACTGCTGCGTGAAGATGACAAACTGCACCTGACCGAACTGCACCCGAGCGACTTCCCGCTGCTGCGCAGTGAGTTCCAGAAAGACAACCGCGCCCGCGTTGTGCGCGAAGACGGCTACCAGCAGCTGAAGGCCCAGCTGCCGCCGCAGTCACGCCGTGGTTTGATTTTGATGGACCCGCCTTACGAGCTGAAAACGGATTATCAGGACGTGGTGAAAGGCATTCAGGAAGGGTACAAACGCTTCGCAACCGGCACCTACGCGCTGTGGTATCCGGTCGTCATGCGTCAGCAAATCAAGAAGATGCTGCGCGACCTGGAAGCCACCGGCATTCGCCGCATTCTGCAAATTGAGCTGGGCGTGCGCCCGGACAGCGACCAGCGCGGCATGACGGCTTCGGGCATGATTGTGATTAACCCGCCGTGGAAGCTGGAACAGCAGATGAACAACGTGCTGCCGTGGCTGCTGGAAACGCTGGTGCCATCAGGCACGGGCCACCAGCTGGTGAAATGGGTGGTGCCAGAGTAAGTTTAGCCAGCATCAGTCTTTCCTCGCCAGAGCCGCCTCCCCCAAGGCTCTGGCAATCAAAACCTTCCACACCTATTACAATCATTGATGCAACCTTTGCGACAAAGCGAATTCTCACGTTAAACTCTTAGGCAATTTTTTAAGATTCATGACGCCCATTGCGGCCCATTCACTTTCTCTAACGGACTAACCGATGACTAAACATTATGACTATCTGGCAATTGGCGGCGGCAGCGGCGGTATCGCATCAATTAACCGTGCCGCCATGTATGGGCAAAAATGTGCGCTGATCGAAGCAAAAGAGCTTGGCGGCACCTGTGTCAACGTAGGTTGCGTTCCGAAGAAAGTCATGTGGCACGCGGCGCAAATTGCCGAAGCAATCCGTAACTACGGCCCAGATTATGGCTTCGATACCACGGTCAACAGCTTCAACTGGAAGACGCTGGTCGCTAACCGTACGGCCTACATCGATCGTATCCACACCTCGTACGACAACGTGCTGGGTAAAAATAAAGTGGACGTGATCCGCGGCTTTGCTCGCTTCATCGACGATCACACCGTTGAAGTTAACGGCGAGAAGATCACTGCCGATCACATCCTGATCGCCACCGGCGGCCGCCCTACCCACCCGAACATTCCGGGTGCGGAATACGGTATCGACTCCGACGGCTTCTTCGACCTGACTGAAATGCCAAAACGCGTTGCGGTTATCGGCGCTGGCTATATCGCGGTTGAACTTGCTGGCGTGATGAATGCGCTGGGTGCCGAAACTCACCTGTTCGTGCGTAAACACGCGCCGCTGCGTACTTTCGATCCGCTGATCGTCGAAACGCTGGTTGAAGTGATGAACACCGAAGGTCCGGCGCTGCATACAGAGTCGATTCCAAAAGAAGTGGTCAAAAATGCCGACGGCAGCCTGACCCTGAAACTGGAAAATGGCAAAGAGTTTGAAGTCGACAGCCTGGTGTGGGCGATTGGCCGTGAGCCAGAGACTGACAACTTCAATCTGAAAGCCACTGGCGTGAAAACTAACGACAAAGGCTACATCATCGTCGATAAGTTCCAGAACACCAGTGTTAAAGGCATTTACGCGGTGGGTGATAACACCGGTGCCGTTGAGCTGACCCCGGTTGCCGTTGCGGCGGGCCGTCGCCTGTCCGAACGCCTGTTCAACAACAAGCCGGACGAGCATCTGGATTACAGCAACATCGCGACCGTGGTCTTCAGCCACCCTGCCATCGGCACCGTGGGCCTGACCGAGCCGGAAGCTATCGAGAAATTCGGCGCGGACAACGTGAAAGTGTACAAATCTGCTTTCACCGCGATGTACACCGCCGTCACCCAGCACCGCCAGCCGTGCCGCATGAAGCTGGTCTGCGTGGGTAAAGAAGAGAAAATCGTTGGCCTGCACGGTATCGGTTACGGCATGGATGAAATGCTGCAAGGCTTCGCGGTTGCCATCAAAATGGGCGCAACCAAAAAAGACTTCGACAACACTGTCGCAATTCACCCAACGGGCGCAGAAGAGTTCGTGACCATGCGTTAATTCCTTATTCTGGAATTAAATAAAAAGCCGCAGAGTAATATCTGCGGCTTTTTTGTTTAGAGAGTATTTATAACTGCTCATTTTGGTCTGGATTCGAGAAAAACCCTCACTCCATATAGGTTATCTTTATATTTAAACATTCCGCGATTATCAAAATGATATATATCACCAGAAACCTTTAAAAAGAGATCAGTATTGATTATCTCCACAACCACATTTCTATCCGAAGTTGATAAAAATGGCTTTTGACGATCAGTATCTTCAGCAATAAGCCTTTTTTCATCTGCGTCCGAGCCGATCAGATAGAAGTAGTAGACCATTGGCGTGGTCGCACCGGCACTCGTTTCAGCAATATAAAGATTTACTAGCTTTGAAACAGTTAACTGACGAGTAATAACCACGTCATCATTATTAAAAAAAGACTTAATCGCAGCATGACTAAAGTAATAGCCTCCTACCAGCAAGACTATTACCAAGACTACCCGACTGGCAGTTTTTCTAAAAACCTGAGCGTATTGCATATTCTATTCCCGCGCGTATCCAATATTGATCCTGAGGGTCGTCACCGTAAGGTGCCGAGGAGAGCCAGTAGCCGAATTCAGTAGCTGAGCTCCCAGCATGACTTTGAGCAAGGCCTGCCGCCCGCAGCAATACTTGCTCAGGAATACCCGCCGCCGTTCCCACTGCACCATAATGAAAATTGCCAAAATTTTCGAAGTGTCGACCTCTATATTTAAAATCCCAGGGGCCACGGTTTCTTACCTGATAATAAAACCACCGATAGGTCAGCGCCGTTGCAGAGCCATTACCACCATGCATCTTCGCTAACATCATATTATTAATGATTGATACATCTGCTGGCCCATTGGTTATTTCGTAAGGCGCGCTGGGTGTTATGCTAAGCTTTGATTTTCTTGCCAAGATATTCACTCCATCCTTGAGTTATTTTTCCCGCATTAAGAATTAACGTTCATTCCAACAATCTGAATGGAGCACGTTTCCATCACAGTATCTCCAAGTAATTTTTTCATATCTAAGCTCGAGACATTCTAAATGATTCTGTTTTTCTTTGAGGGGATCTTTTACATTATGCATTAGAGGAGATATAGCTACTACCTTCACATTTTCGAGGAACATATTAAAGTATTCCTCCTCTCGGCCAGCATCGTTGATTGCATACCATTTTATTTCTGCAGAAAGAAGTATTTGACCCGTTGCCACCGCTTTATAGAGATAAGGAGATGACGAGTCGAACTCTTTTTCAATGATCATGGGCGCATGAATTCTTACACCAGTCGCCTTTCCTGTCGCAATATCAAATGGACGTCTCAAACCATGTGCAAACCCTTGTACTTCGATACTACCTTCTCTATCAAAAATATTTACAGAGCCTTTTATTGAGGCTCCGCCATCATCTTTCAGCCATAAATACGCTGGAATTGCCATATATAGAATCCTTTCTAATTATCAGTTAAGAGAGATCTCTTTTTAATACAAAATCACTAACATTCAAAGCCTTTAGAATACATAGATTTTTTACATAAATGGATATCAATTTATTAGTTAATTACCTATTATTTGAAATAATCTTCGTCATAAAAGTAATCATAAAAAAGCCCGCCGACAGGGCGGGCAAAACACAGCAAGAAGCATCTATATTATTATTAAGGCAGAGTGAGAGAATGAGATAAGTCTGCGGCAGCTGTAGGTCGTGGACCACAAGGATCTACCTCTACTTCCTTTCCATAATTTTAAAAGTCATCATCTGCTTTTGGTTTAACTTTATCTCTGTGCAATAAAGGAATGAATATGCAGACCCAACAGATTGAAAAATTTACGGTATTTGGTTTTAAGACGCGGACTAAAAATCAGGATGAGATGGCAGCTGAAACCGCAAAAATTGGCCCGCTTTGGCAGCGATTTTTTGCACAAGCTGCACCTCGCTTGCAACCCACATCGAAAGTTTATGGGGTTTACTCGGGGTATGAGTCGGATTTCAACGCCAGCTTTGATGTCTATGCCGCAGCCAATACGCTTTCCACACAAGACGACTCTGGGTTGGAAGCCGTAGAGATTCAAGCGGGTAATTATCTGGTCTTCTCGGCCGAAGGCGAATTGCCGCAAGCCTGTATCGATTTATGGGGCGAAGTCTGGCGTTATTTCCAGAGCGAAAAATCTCAATATCAGCGGGCTTATACTACTGACTTTGAATATTACTCGGGTGAACAAAGCATTAGTATTTATATTGCGGTGAAATAGGTGCCATAAATAATAATCCCCGATGTGTTGGGGATTATTATTTGCTTGCTGCTATATTTCTCTTAGACCCCGACTTACTGTGCATTAAGTCTTCCATAAAGACTCTCAATTCCACCCAAGATAGCGCGGCTGATTTTTTCTGGGAAATCAGCTGGCAACTCTGCACGCACCTGCTGCAAAACGGCAGGGGTCTTTTCAAAGAATTCCGTCAATATGGCCTGCATCTTGTCTTCGTCAAAACCACATTTCTTCGCGGTCGCCAGAAAATGCCTCGGGAAGATCTGCTGCCAATGATACTTCTTACCCTTTTTGGTCGAAGAGAGGCTCATGGCAAGTTTGATATCTTGTTTCGCCAATCCTCGCCCGCCAGTCATCGGGTAGCAGGAGAGAATGTCATACAGAGGAGTCAGGCGATATCCGCCGCCGGGCTGAATGAAAATAGAGAAGTTTTTCGCATGGCCGTCTGTTGCCGCCAATAGCCAAAACAGCACTTGGCTTTTCATAAAGTGTTCGCGGTCCTGCTCGGCTTCGTCAGAACCCAATAGGATTTGCATAATATTGGCAATGTCCGGGCCGCCGTCACTTTCATATTTCAACGCAGAAGACATGCCTTGAATCTGACAGAAGTCCTCTTGTGGCAATCGAACTATCCATGAACCATCGCGGGCTAATCGGCGATCAAAGCGCTCCACGCCCAGTGCCTTAATATCCCCTGTTTTTACGATGTCGCAGTGAGCAGCATTAAGACCATAAGCTTGCGCAAGGCGCATGCACAGCCATTCGTTCTCAACACTGTCCGTCAGGTCCAGCGTATGGGAATGACTTTGTATCGTACCAATAGGTAACTTGAAAATATGCGTGGTTGGCGTAACGCCGAGTGGTAGTTGCCAATGGTCGTTGTATTTCAACAGCGCAGTTTTTTCCTGAGCACCGGCGATAGAAATACGAAACTCGCTTTCTACATGTTCGCCCGTGGCCGCCGCCGATTGATAGCTGCTTAATACATCGGTTAACTCGCGCTCATTCAGTGCTTGCCCGCTGATCACTCGGATGTCCGGCATCACTTCACCCGCAGGCAGTAACATCAAAGCGCCGACGCAATCTCGACCAATTTCATACAGCAGGTCGAACGGTTGCAAAGATTTGGCCTGAAATTTTGCCGCAACCCTCTCTCGGATATTGCGATTATCCGGCAGAAGATTATCGAAGAAATTAAACACCTCAGCCCCTTCGTATTTCTCCTGACGTAGCGGCATTGAGAGTGAAATCGGACGCGCATCGGGCGTGGCAAGCCAAGTGGCGTGGTATGTGAACGTGTGCCCGCCATTACGCTCTTGAACCAGCGTACCAATAAGGTATCCATTCATGTAGACGGACAAACTGTTCATCACCACTCTTCCCTCCATTCGCCGGATTTTCTTATTTCATCACGCTGCTCGAGATGAAATTCCAGATTCAGCGCCGAGATAATTTTGAAAAAGGTCTCTATTTGCGTCGTGTCGGGATTGTGTTCAAATTTCGAAATCGTGTCTTGTCGTATCCCTACGCGCTTTGCGATATCAGCCTGCGTAAGCTTTTGCGTCCTTCTTAAATCCTTTAGAAAGATAGCTAACTGCTTCGGCGATGTGATTTTCATAGAACCTCTTTTTGCTGAGCGGCTGAACTGAATTTTTACCTGCTACAGCCGTTAAAATACAATTTAACGCCTATAGCCGTTAAAATCAACTTTACCGCCCCTAACCGTTAAAACCCCATTTATCGGCTCCAGCCGTTAAAATAACTAAAGTGGCGGCGAAAGCGTGGCGAAAAATCGGTTTCAGTTCCTTTTTTTGAAAAAAATCCGTGTCTCACATCTGATTACATAATTCTTTATTCGCGCCCTATTCTCTCTTTGTGACGAACCTGCCATTTTGTGAATTCCGTTATCCTTACCAAAAGAACAAGAACACATGACAGACAATTATGTTGCACAAGGGGCCAGTGGACACGGCCTGGCAACGGTTGCCGAGAATGGAGTCGTACTGGATAGTTGGTTTGCCGAAACAACCTTGCAGTCGGTGACAGAAATTTCAGAAACACGTTATCTTTCCGCCAGTGAAGCACAAACACAATTCCAATTAGCAACGCCGGACCACGATGCTATGCGTCGGGTGCGAAGCATTGCCATTCACACCACCATTGCTGATTTACGTCAGCCACCCCGCGACCTGCATGACCTGTATCTGCGTCTGCACTTGCTCAGCCAGCGTAAGATCAAGCCATGGCAGGCCAACCTCGCTGGTTTTACTGAATTGCTGATCGACGTGGCTTGGACCTCTCACGGCCCGTGCCTGCCGGAACAGCTGAAAGAGTTGCAGAAAGTCAGCAGAAACACGCCGGGCAGGCCGACGGTGTATAGCGTTTTCAGGCTGCCGCGCATGGTCGATTATGTGCCAGCAACCGACGTCTACCTGCTCGATCCCAACAAAATCCTGCTCGGAGCTTATCTCGCGCCGGGCACTTTTGTCTCTTCGGCGGGATTTTGCAACATGAACTCCGGCACCCTCGGGCCTTGCATGGTCGAAGGGCGCATCAGCCTTGGCGCCACTATTCAGGGCGGCTCGCACATCGGCGGCGGTGCCTCGATTATGGGCAGCACCTCGGGCGGTGGGAAGCACGTGGTGTCGATTGGCGCCAACTGTCTATTGGGCGCCAACTCCGGGGTGGGTATTTCGTTGGGAGATAACTGCGCGGTGGAAGCCGGCCTGTATATTACCGCCGGTCTGCCGGTGACCAAACCCGACGGCAGCAAGGTGAAAGCCATCACGCTGTCCGGCCTACCAAACCTGCTGTTCCGCAGAAGCGCGACCACGGGAACGGTTGAAGTGGTGGACCGCCCCGGAGAGCAAAACTTGTTATTGCCGACATTGCATCGCTCGGGCAACAACCCGACCTATGTTCCGGATGACGTTTGGCAGTAAATTACTGAGCGTTTAGAAGCAAAAACGCCCGCGGGTATCACAACCTGCGGGCGTTTTTATTCGGCCAAACTGTTTATTCAGACTCTGAGTTCAAAACGTTCAACACCGGCGCGACGGTGAAGAATGACCCGCAAACCACAATCACATCGCCTTCTTCAACATCACGTTTAGCGGCTTCCCAGCCCGCCAAAATATCGGCGAATTTTTGCGCCTGCGGTAAATATTGCGCGACATCTTCCGGCTTGGTGCTTCTCGGCCCGGCCTGCACTCCACAGCAATACCATTTATCAGATAAACTTTTTAAATGGCCGACAGTACCTTTAATATCTTTATTAATAAGCATGCCGATAACAAAACGATAATTTCCCTTAATTGGGAATTTGCGTAATCTTTCCGCTAAATAAGCCGCCGCGTGCGGGTTATGCGCGACATCTAAAATAGTGGTTGGGTTATTACCAATAATTTGGAAGCGGCCCGGCAAATTGGCGTGAAGAATAACCTCTTGCAGTGCAGCAGGGGTGAAATTTAATCCGCTGGCGCGCAGAGCGGCAATCGCGGTCGCCACGTTTTCCAGCGGCATTTTAGGAATGGCTAAGTCAGTCAGTTCGCCTGCGGCATCACTGAATGACCATTTATTCTCTTCAACGTCGAGTTGCCAATTGGCGTCGCGCTGATGGGTCACCGCGCCAATTTTCTGGGCATAAGCCAGCAGCGAAGCGGGCGCGCTCCCCTGCCCAATGATGGCAGGTTTACCGGCGCGGAAAATACCGGCTTTGATCTCGCCAATGGCCTCGGTGTCTTTGCCCAACCAGTCTTCGTGGTCCAGCGCAACGTTGGTTATCACCGAAATATCCGGCTCGATGATATTGGTGGCATCATCGCGCCCGCCCATGCCGACTTCAATAATTGCCACATCTACCTGCGCCTGCTTCATCAGCCAGAAAGCCCCCAATGTATTGAATTCAAAGGGGGTCAGTGTGGTGTCCTGACGGGCATGGTTAATGGCAACAAAGGCGGCAACGTGTTCGCTACCGGCCAGCTCTTTACTCTGAATACGCACGGTTTCCGTGTAATTAATCATGTGTGGCGAGCTAAACACCCCGACTTTATAGCCGGAAAGTTGCAGCGTTTTTTCCAGCGTATGGCAGGTGGTGCCTTTACCATTGGTGCCACCCACCAAAAAGATAAATGGCGCAGGTTTTAATACATCTAAAGTATTAGCCACTGCTTTAATTCTATTAAGACTCATATCTATAACTTGCGAGTGGAGACTATCAATATAGGACAGCCAGTCATGCAAATCGGAAGTTGCCTGTGGAACACCGACTTTTTCACTCATGTTATATTTTCCTCGGATAAGTAATCTTCAATTTTTATATTTTATAAATTCTGTAGAGCAGAAAGTTTATACAACATGTACTCCTGCCCAACAACATGAGTGAAATGTTTTCTCACAATGAAAAAACGCGCCCGCTGGTTTCCCGACGGACGCGCTAATAAATTTCACATTTCGGCTTTTTCTCGCCATTTGGCGAAAAAAATCACGGCTGTTGCAGAGATTTCACCTTGGCCGCATAGCTCTTACGCAGCTTTTGCAATTTCGGTGGGATCACCGCCAGGCAGTAGCCATTGCGCTGGCCCGCGCCGTCCCAGTAGTTCTGGTGGTAATCTTCGGCAACATAGACTTCACCCAGCGGCTCGATGGTCGTGACCACCGGCTGGCTGTTGTCGGCCTGAGCGCGCTGGATGGCGGCCTCGGCTTCGGCCTGCTGGTGCTGGTCTGCCGGGAATAAAACCGAGCGATACTGCGTGCCGACGTCGTTGCCCTGACGGTTCAACTGGGTCGGATCATGAGTCACAAAATGGATATCCAGCAGGTCGCCGTAGCTCAGTTTCTCTGGGTCAAAGCCAACGCGAATGGCTTCTGCGTGACCCGTCGCGCCGCTGCATACCTGCTCGTAAGTTGGGTTTGGTCGGCGGCCACCGGTGTAGACACTCTCAACCGATTCGACACCAATCACGTCTTTAAAAACGGCTTCGGTACACCAGAAACACCCACCACCGAAGACGGCATATTCGATTGTCATACAGACTCCTTCACATTGGGATACGACCTCTTATGTCATAAGACTAGTCGTTCAGCGTTCATAAAGGAATAACAACAGAAAAAGGGCGGAATGGCTGCGCGAAAAGTGCCGCGAGCTATACCCTAATTCCTCGCCAAATAAGCCACACCCTTCTTATGGATAACGACATAGTAAAATATCAGGAAAATACTGATATTAATCGGCTAAGGGCCGTGCAATGAATGACATATATTTACACATATTCGCCGCTGATTGATTTGCCCTGTTTTTCATGGCAACATCGCTGCAATTAATATATATGGAATTCATGATGAAAGACGTAATTGAAGGTTTTTTAAGATTCCAAAAAGACGCATTCCCACAGCGCTCTAAGCTTTTCAAAAAGCTCGCATCTAATCAAAACCCTAAGACCCTTTTTATATCCTGCTCCGACAGCCGTTTAGTGCCGGAATTAGTCACCCAGCGTGAGCCGGGCGAGCTGTTTGTTATTCGTAACGCAGGTAACATCGTGCCACCTTTTGGGCCTGAACCCGGCGGCGTATCAGCCACCGTGGAGTACGCCGTGATGGCGCTCGGCATTCGCGATATCGTGGTCTGTGGTCACTCAGACTGTGGCGCGATGACCGCCGTGGCGAACTGCTCTTGCCTCGACCATATGCCTGCGGTAGCCCACTGGCTGCGCTATGCGGATGCGGCGAAAGCCATTAACGACTCCGCCGGGCATGAAACCTCCGAAGCGCGCGTTAACGGCATGGTGCATGAAAACGTCATTGCCCAATTGGGGAATCTGCGCACCCACCCTTGCGTGGCACTGGCATTAGCCAAAGGCCAAATGAATCTGCATGGCTGGGTTTATGATATCGAGTCAGGCTCGATTGAAGCGTTCGACAGCAAGACCAAGACCTTTATCTCGCTGTCTGACAACCCTGAAGCGACGGCGACCTAATACGCCGTTTAATAAGTCATCCTGCGGGATGACTTATTAATTCAGTAGATTCAACCAAGGGAGTTATTTATTAACTCCTTTGCGTAGAAATCAGGAATTTGGCTATGAATAATGGCTGAAACGGTTTCTACGACGTTATATTCCACGGTCGCAATCTCGGCTGAAATATCCCCCTCCTGCCAAGTACAAATCATATAGGTTGCCAAAGGTTCCCCCGGTTTAATTCGCCCCGTGGCTCCGGTATTGCCCATCAATAAGCTTTTGCCCTGCTCCGTCGCGAGTTGCCGAACATAGGCGTGATGCGTATGCCCCATTAGCATGCCGTCGGCATGATTGGCCGCGCACATCTCGGCCAGCGCGCTGGGGCTATGATCTTCATAGATATATTCATGAATGGCGTTAGCACTGGCATGCACCAACAGCAGGCTTTTTGTCTTATCGCCTTCGCCCAGCACCACTCGGCGCTTAAAAGGCAGATCGCGCAGATAAGCCATGTTTTCGGCGCTAATCGTCGCTTTACTCAGCGCGATAGCTTCTACTCGCGCATCGCGTTCCTCCGGCGGGTGTTTTGCCATTGGCGTCACCGGGCGGTCAAAAGCCACGCGGTCATCATGATTGCCCATCACCGTGGGAATTTGGCGCTGGCGAATCAGCTCAATCACCTCGTTCGGCCAAGGGGCGAAATCTACCAAGTCGCCAAGGCAGTAAATCTCGGTGATTTGTCGCGCATCGATGTCTTCCAGCACGGCCTTTAACGCCGGCAAGTTGGCGTGAACATCGCTAAAAACGGCAATTTGCCTGATCATTTTTTGTTTCCATTTTCCTCAAACTATCGCAATACGATGCGATCGCAGGCTGTTAACTTCAATCATCAGGATCGTTAGAATAATTAGGTAAAAACTAATTATCAGGAGGAATGCCGTGGAGTTGAGACATTTACGCTACTTTATGGCGGTGGCCGACACTCTGCATTTCGCCGCAGCGGCTGAAAATCTGGATATCGCGGCACCCACGCTGTCGGTGCAAATCAAGCAGCTGGAAGAGATGGTCGGCACGCCGCTGTTCGTGCGCACAAAACGCGCTGTTCATCTGACGCAAGCTGGGGAATTATTTCGCCACGAAGCAGCCGCCACTTTGCTGCAAGCACAGCGCACGCTGGACACCGGGCTGCGCGCCGCGCGAGGTGAAATCGGTCAAGTCGCGTTGGGCTACGTGGGTTCGGCCCTGTGGTCAGGCTTGCTCGGCCAGCTAGTGTGCGAATACAAGCAGCAGCGGCCGCAAATCGCGCTGCTGACCTCCGAGAGGCCGATGGTGTCGCTACCGCAGGATTTACTCGACGGCTCGCTGGACGTGGCGCTGGTCCGTGGCCCGACGCCGCTGCCGGGCGGCCTGCAAATGCGCGCCCTCCAGCGAGATAATTTCTGCCTCGCGCTCCCCGCCTCTCACCCGCTGGCGGACGCTGTCGTGCCCATTGCGCCTCAGCAGTTGGCAGGAGAAGCCTTCGTGATGGCCGAGCAGACCTCAGGAATGCACGAAGTGGCGCGGCGCGGCGGCTTTTCGATTCGCCAGCAACATCCGTCGGGTGGCTTGGTGGACGTGCTGGCGCAGGTGGCCTTTAACGTCGGCATCGCGGTGATCCCGGCCAGCCTGTCGCGAGTGATCTCCTTGCCGGGCGTGGTCTACCGGTCGATTCAGCCGCCGGAGATCCCCTCGGGCATTGTGATGCTGTTCCGCCAGTGGGAAAGAACCCCGGCGATTGTGAATTTCATTAGCTTTGCCGAGTCGATGCAGTTTGATGACGCCCTGATTGAGCCGCAGGGCCACCCGATAAAACCTTAATTCGCCATCAAGACAGAGAGAATTGCCATGCCCATTACCGCGTTGAACCGTCTGGCCGATTTCCCTGCCGAGCAGTGGGACGCCACGGTGCCCGCAGGTCAGCCCTTCCAGCGTCACGCCTTTCTTTCTGCTCTGGAAGAGAGTGGCAGCATCACGCCGCGCGCGGGCTGGCAGACGGAGCACCTGCTGTGGATGGAAGGCGAAAACTGTCTGGCGGCCATTCCCGGCTACCGCAAAATGCACTCCGCCGGAGAATATGTTTTCGATCAGGGATGGGCGGAAGCCAGCGAGCGCGCGGGAATTCGCTATTATCCCAAGTGGCTCGGCGCGGTGCCTTTTAGCCCGGTGACCGGCGCCCGCCTGCTGGGCGAGCCCGCCGCCGCCACGCAGCTGCTCGACCATTTGCCAGATTACTTGGCCCAACAGCAGCTCTCCGGCGCGCATATCAACTTTACCGACGCGGGCAATCACGCGCTGTTTGCGGATCGCAGCGAATGGCTACAGCGCACCGGATTGCAGTATCACTGGCACAATCGCGGCTATCGCGATTTTCAGGATTTCCTCGACACGCTGGCTTCGCGCAAGCGCAAACAGATGCGCAAAGAGCGCGAACTGGTAGCGGCTCAGGGCTTTGAGTTTGAGTGGCTGGAAGGCGCGCAGGTTACTGAAACGCAATGGGATTTCGTCTACACCTGCTATGCCAATACCTATCTGGTGCGCGGCCGCGCGCCTTATCTGACGCGGGAATTCTTCAGCCTGCTGGCCGAACGTATGCCGCAAAACCTGCGTTTGGTGCTCACCACCCTCGGCGGGCAGCCGGTGGCAATGGCTTTCAGCCTCGTGGACGGCGACACCTTTTATGGTCGCTACTGGGGCTGTCTGGCGGAGTTCGACCGGCTGCATTTCGAAACTTGTTTCTATCAGGGGATGGACTACGCGATTGCCAAGGGTCTGGCGCGGTTTGACGCCGGGGCACAGGGCGAACACAAGCTGCTGCGCGGATTTGAGCCGGTGATAACCCATTCGTGGCACCATTTACGCCACGGAGGGTTGCAGGCTGCGGTGGATAATTTCTTGCAAGAGGAGCGCGCGGCGGTGTTGCAGTGGGAAGAGGAAGCGCGTCAGGCTCTGCCTTATCGCAAAGCCTGACGTGTAGAGTTCAAACTCAATATTAATCGGTGCCGACAAAGCCCCCGGTCTGATGCTGCCACAAGCGGGCATACAGGCCGTTGTGGGCCAGCAGCTCGGCGTGGGTTCCGGCTTCGACAATTTTGCCTTTCTCCAGCACCACCAGACGGTCCATTTTGACGATGGTCGACAGGCGGTGGGCAATGGCGATCACCGTTTTGCCCTGCATCAAGTCTTCGAAACTTTCCTGAATCGCCGCCTCGACCTCGGAATCCAGCGCCGAGGTCGCTTCATCCAGAATTAGAATCGGCGCGTTTTTCAGCAGCACGCGGGCAATGGCAATACGCTGGCGCTGGCCGCCGGAGAGCTTCACGCCGCGTTCGCCGACGTGGGCATCCAGCCCTGAACGGCCCTGCGGGTCATACAGCTCGGGGATAAACTCATCGGCGCGGGCGCGGTGAATCGCCTGCCAAATCTCCTCATCCGTGGCGTCCGGGCGACCATACAGCAGGTTGTCGCGAATTGAGCGATGCAGCAGCGAGGTGTCCTGAGTGATCATGCCGATTTGCGCCCGTAAGCTCTCCTGCGTGACCTGCGAAATATCTTGCTGATCGATAGAAATCCGCCCGCCGTCAATGTCATACAGTCGCAGCAGCAGGTTCACCAGCGTCGATTTACCGGCACCCGACGGCCCAATCAGCCCAATCTTCTCGCCCGGACGAATATTCAGATTCAGCCCGCCAATCACCTGACGCTCTTTGCCGTAGTTGAAATTCACCTGATCGAAACGAATCTCTCCGCTGTGAACGTCCAGCTGTTTTGCGTCCGGCTTATCACTCACTTTGATCGGCTGGGCGATGGTCTTCAGCCCGTCCTGAACCATGCCGATATTTTCGAAAATGCCGTTCACCACCCACATGATCCAGCTGGACATGTTAACAATGCGGATCACCAGCCCGGTAGCCAGAGCGATAGCCCCGACGCTAATCAGCGACTGGGTCCACAGCCACACCGCCAGACCCGTAGTGCCGACAATCAGCAGGCCGTTCATGGTGGTGATCGCCACGTCCATGCTGGTCACCACGCGGCTGGCCATCTGAGTTTTATGGGTCTGCTCGGTAATGGCATCGCGGGCGTATTGCTGCTCGAGGTCGGTATGTGCAAACAGCTTGAGGGTGGTGATATTGGTGTAGCCGTCGACAATGCAGCCCATTAATTTGGAACGCGCCTCGGAGGATTCCACCGAGCGAGCCTTCACGCGCGGCACGAAATAGTAGAGGCAGGCGATATAGCCCAGAATCCACAGAACCAGCGGGATCATCAGCCGCCAGTCGGCTTCAGCAAACAGCACCAAGGCGCTGGCCGCGTAAATCAGCACATGCCAGATGGCGTCCACCGCCTGCACCGCCGAGTCACGCAACGAGTTACCGGTTTGCATAATGCGCTGCGCGATGCGCCCGGCAAAATCGTTCTGGAAGAAGTTCAGACTCTGGCGCAGCACGTAGTTGTGGTTTTGCCAACGGATCATGCTGGTCATGCCCGGACTGATCGTCTGGTGTACCAGCAGGTCATGCAGCCCGAAGAATACCGGACGCAGGATCAGCGCCACCACCGCCATCCACAGCAGCTCAGGCCCGTGCAAACTGAAGAACTGCGCCGGAGGAGTGCTGTTGGTTAAATCGATTATGCGGCTGAGATAGCTGAACAGCGCGACTTCGATTAATGACGCCACCAGCCCGACCACCAGCAGCGCGGCGAACATCGGCCAAACCTGACGCAAATAATAGAGATAAAAAGCGCCCACTTTGTCAGGAGGCGAGTCCGCAGGCGCTTTGCGGAAGATATCGATAATTCTTTCAAAACGGCGGTACAACATAGAGAACCTCTAAAGTTATTTAGTCAGAGCTGTCCTGCCCTGATATTTCGCCGGTGAATTGGCAGTGGTGACGTGCAACAAGCTATAAGCGTAGACCCTTTTTGGCGGCCTTTTCGTTTGACCTTTATACGATAGCTTTTATGATGAAAGTTACATTTTGAGCGCAACGAGAGGGATTTATGTCAGTAAAGTTAATCGCAGTGGATATGGACGGCACGTTTCTCGATGATGATAAAAAATACAACAAAACGCGTTTTTTGTCGCAATATGCCCAATTAAAACAGTTGGGTATTAAATTTGTCGTCGCCAGCGGTAACCAATATTTCCAGCTTAAATCCTTCTTCCCTGAAATAGCCTCTGAGATTGCCTTCGTCGCCGAAAACGGTGCGTACATTGTGAATGAAGGGCAAGACGTGTCAGTGGCGGAAATCCCCGTCGAGTCGGTGGAGAAAATCCTCAATTTCCTGCATGAAATCCCCGGCGTGCGCACGGTAATTTGCGGCAAGAATAGCGCCTATATTCACGCTTCGCGCCCGGAAGATTTCTACCAGAAGATGAAACGTTTTTACCATCACCTGATTCAAATCGACAGCACCAGCGAAATCAACGACACCATTTTCAAATTCGCCCTGAATATTTCCGACGAGCATCTGGCGGAGTTAATGTCCTCCATCGACCGCGAGCTGGGCCATATCGTCACCCCAGTTTCCAGCGGCCACGGCTCTGCCGACCTGATCATCCCCGGCCGCCATAAAGCCAACGGACTGCGCATTTTGCAGGAGCTGTGGGGCATCGACGATAGCGAAGTCGTCACCTTCGGCGACGGCGGCAATGACATCGAAATGCTGCAACAAGCCGGGTTTGGCTTCTCAATGTCGAATGCCATGGCCTCGGCAACCGCCGCCGCCAATTACGTCGCCGGGTCGAACAATGAGGAAGGGGTGTTGGATGTGATTGATAAGATTATCAAACACGAGAAGCCTTTTAGCTGATTGATTCTGCTCCTCTCCTTATCAGGGGGAGGAGCAGTTCAGGTTTATCTCGACACTTTCCCGCGCAGTGGCACGTCCTTCATCATCAACGCCAGCCCGAACCCGACAATCATTACCGCCGCGGCAATGTGATACACCGAGTGGATCGCCGAGCCAAAGGCTTGGAAATAGTCCTCGCGGATAGTCGGCGGCAGCTCGTGTACGGCCTTTGCTCCTAATGCGCGGGGCAGCTGAGTGCCTGAGGGGATCAGCGCTTCTAACTTGTTTTGCAGCACGTGGGTGAAGACCGCGCCGAACCCGGCGACGCCAATCGAACCGCCAATGGAGCGGAAAAGCGTGGTGCTTGAGGTCGCAACACCAATCATCTTCAGCTCAACGCTGTTCTGCGCGGCGAGGATCAGCACTTGCATCACCATCCCGATCCCCAGACCCACCATCGCCATATAGAGATAAAGCGTATACAGCGGCGCGTCGAGCTTCATCGAACCCAGCAACATCATGCCGATAAAGGCCAGCAAGGTGCCGACCGGTGGGAAAATGCGGTACTTGCCGGTCTTGCTGATAATCCGTCCGCTAAGAATCGAGCTGAAGATGATCCCGCCCATCAGCGGCAGCATCTGCATTCCCGCTTCGGACGGCGTCGAGTCTTTCACCACCTGCAAATAGAGCGGCAGGAAAGTCACCGAGCCGAACAGCGCCATACCAATGATGAAGCTAATCAAGCAGCTCAGCATGAAGGTGCGCTGGCGGAATAAATGCAGCGGGATGATAGGTTCAATCGCCAGCCGCTCTTCGTAAATGAAGCCGCCCACCGAGACTAACCCGAAGGCCAAAATGCACCACAGCTGGCCGTCGGACCATGACAGCTCGGTGCCGCCTTCGCTGGTAAACAGGATGATGCAGGTCAGCGCGGTCGCCAAATACGCCGCGCCAATGTAGTCAATCTCATGCTTAACGCGCTCTACCCGCGACTGGAATGCCGCACCGATGATAAGCAACGCCACAATGCCCAACGGCAGGTTGATGTAGAAAATCCAGCGCCAGCTGAAGTGCTCCACCAAGAAGCCGCCGAGCAGCGGACCGATCACCGTCGCCAGACCAAATATCGCCCCGAAGAAGCCCTGGTATTTGCCGCGTTCGGCAGGAGAAACAATGTCCCCCACTGCCGCCATCGCCACCACCATCAGGCCGCCGCCGCCCAGTCCTTGCAAGGCGCGCATCAGGATGAGTTCGGTCATGTTCTGCGCCAAACCACAGAGCGCCGAGCCGACCAAAAACACAATGATCGCCGTTTGCAGCACGATTTTGCGGCCAAACAGGTCACCAAATTTGCCATACAGCGGCACTACTATGGTCGATGCCAGCAGGTAAGCCGTGACCACCCAAGACAAGTCGGACAGACCGCCCAGCTCGCCGACAATGGTGGGCAGCGCGGTAGAAACGATAGTCTGGTCTAACGCCGCCAGCAGCATCGCCATCATCAGCGCGAAAAAGACAATGCGGAAAGCGGGCTGACTCTGCGCCACCGGGGCTTTCTCTGCTTGTCCGTCACCGATCAGGCTGGATTGATTCTCTAGTGTCATAAAAGGAGTCTGACTTGTAATTAATTAACTGGATAATTAATATAAGAGGAACTCAATCATCTGGTCAATGGATCAAAGTGAATATATCGGCGTCAAAAAGTGGTAAAACGTCTTAATCAGAATCCACCTACACCTCTCAGGGAAAGTCATGACAGAGAAACAACCGCGTCGCCCGGGCCGACCGGCAGGCACCAGTAAAAGCGCCGATAAGCGCGACCTTTTGCTGGATACCGCCCTGAAAATGTTTGCCCAGCAAGGCATTGCCGAGACCCCACTGAGCGCCATTGCCCGCGAGGCTGGCGTCACCTCGGCCATGCTGCATTACTACTTCAACACCCGCGAACAGCTGCTAGACGTGCTGATCGACGAGCGTTTTCTGCCCGCGCGTGCCTCGGTGGGTAGCCTTTTTGAAGCGCACCCGAATGATCCTGTGGCAGCCATCACCGCGCTGGCCCAGCGTTTTATCGACATTTCCGTCAAGCACTCTTGGTTTGCGCCGCTGTGGATACGCGAAGTGCTCAGCGAGAGCGGTCTGTTGAAAGAGCGGATGGATGCGCGCTTTGGCGACAATGAGAAAAAAGCGGTTCACCAGTGCATGTTGGGCTGGCAAAAGCAGGGTTATTTGAACCCAGACATTGAGCCGGAGCTGGTCTTTCTCTCCCTGTTTGGCCTGACGCTGCTGCCGATTGCCGCCATGCAAAACCACCGTATCGCGGGGAAAACCAAGCTGACGGCCGAGGATTTATCCCGCCACGTGGCGGCCTTATTACTTCGTGGCATTGCACCCCAAAATAAGGAATAAACGCAGCATTTTATAGACGTAATACCTTCATTTTTAACTTTTTTACGACACAAAAAATGCCAGATAAGAGAGTAGAGTGTTTGGTCTGGTTGTTAAAAATTTGAAGGATGAACGTTAAGAAAATGAAGGGAATGCCGCCGATTATTCTCGCTTTACTCGCCAGCTCGCTGGTTCTCACCATCGGGCGTGGCATCACGCTACCCTTCATCACCATTTATCTTACCGAGCATTATCATCTGCTGCCCAAAAGCGTCGGCGCGATAATGGGTGCCAGTCTGGCGCTAGGCATCCTCAGCAGCCTGTACGGCGGCTATCTGGTGGATAAATTTAACCATCGGACGCTGATCGCCGCCTCGATAAGCTTCTTCTCGCTGAGCTTTTTCCTGCTGCCTATCCTGCCCTCCATCACCGGCGTATTGGTGGTGCTGGCGCTGCTCAACTCCTCCTATGCGCTGCTGAGCATCACCATAAAAGCCTGTATTGCCAGCTGGTTACCCGTGGATAAGCGGGTGAAAGCCTTTTCGATGAACTACACGCTGATTAACGTCGGCTGGGCAGTCGGCTCTTCCCTTGGCGTATGGCTGGCAGGCTTTAGCCCCATGCTGCCGTTTTTGATCTCCGGCGGATTAGCGCTGGTGACGGTGATCACTCTAAGCTGGGGCATCCGCAATATTCCCAATCGCCCGGCACAGGCGGAAATCGAACAAAAGCCGCTACCGAAGCCGAATTTGCGCCAGACTCTTAGTATTTTGGCCCACGACCGCCGCCTGATTTACTTCACCCTTGGCAGCACGCTGGGTTCGATTGTCTTCGGCCAGTTCACCGGCTACCTGTCGCAATACCTGATTTTGACCTCTGACGCCGTGTTCGCCTATAAGGTGATTGGCGCGGTGATGATCACCAACGCCTTGATTGTCATCGTGTTTCAGTATGCCCTCAGTAGCCGCATGCGACAGGCCACCCTGCTCAGATGGCTGTTCCTCGGCACGGTATTTTTCATGATTGGACTGGCAGGATTTATGCTGGCTGGGCCTTCGGTACTGATTTGGGTGATCGCGATGGCGATCTTCAGCTTCGGTGAGCTAATCGTCATTCCGGCGGAATATATGTTCATCGACTTTATTGCGCCGGACAATATGAAAGGCAGTTATTACGGCATGCAAAACCTGAGCAACCTCGGCGGGGCCATCAACCCCGTCCTCTGTGGTTTCCTGCTCAGTTACACCGCCCCGCCGGTGATGTTTATCGTCCTCATCGCCTCCGCCGCCGCGGGCCTGCTGTTCTTCTGGCTGGGGCATAGATTGGCGGTGCGGGCTGTTTGACAGCACGGTCAATAGCGCGTAATTTCACCAGCGTAGCTAGCCGCTGGTTCTTCTCCCATCTTAGTCATGGTGCTCAGTTCCCCGGCATAAAGCGCAAGGTTAAAGGCCCCGCTGTCATGAAAGTGATAGCGGGGTTTTCTTTTATATGGGCTTAGCTTATATGGCTACCGATTTAATAAAGCCTCGCTGCCCGTTGTTTTAGTTGCTCCATGGCGTCGATGTAGGGCAGCGGACCATGGCTGATGCGGCTCACGCCGAGCTGGCGGAGGGACTCAAGTGCAGGCGTGGTTGAGGTGATCATAATGTTCACCGGCAGAGGTGAAAACTCACATAAATCAGCGATCAGCGCCTGCTGGCTCAGGCCCGGAACAAAATAGCCATTGGCTCCGGCGGCTTGGTAGGCCAGAAGTCTCTGTTTGGCTTCGGCGATCAATGCGCTATGGGTCGATTCTGACGCGGCTTGCAGGAAGATATCGGTTCTGGCGTTGATAAACAGCGCCGTGCCGTGTTTATCTGCCACTTCGCGCAATGCGGTGATTCTCCGACACTGTTCTTCTATGTCCACCAGCCCCGATTGGGTGATGCGCTGATCTTCAAAATTAACGCCAACCACTCCGGCGTCCAGCAATGCAGCGAGATTACGCTGGATGTTTTCCAGCGAGGTGCCATAACCTGTTTCGAAATCAACGGTGACGGGTAAACTGACCGACGCGACAATGCGTTTAACGGTATAAAGCAGGGCCGAAAATGGCATCTGTTCGCCATCGGCATAGCCCTGCGCGGCGGCACAAGACCAGCTACCGGTGGCAATGGCCTGCGCACCGGCTTCAGCCACGGCGCGCGCACTGCCCGCATCCCAGACATTATAAAGTACCAAAGGATTTTGCTTTTTGTGCAATGAGCCAAAGTGTGCTGCTTTATCACTATTATTCATGGATTGTTCCTTTTCTTATGGTTTTATCAGCATTCTTTTTTCATGTTCGATCAGCCAGCGTTTGCGCCACAGCCCGCCGCCATAACCGGTCAGAGAGCCGTCTGCGCCAATGACCCGATGACAGGGGATCAGCAGCGATATCTGGTTCTCTCCATTGGCTCGCGCGACCGCCCTTGAGGCAGAGCCACGGCCAATATCGCGAGCAATAGAGGAATAACTTCTCAGCTCACCCAGAGGGATCGCGCGCAGCGCATCCCAAACCTGACGGCTAAATAGCGAGCCAAACTGGGCCAGTGGCGTGGTGAAGTGCCCGCAGCGGCCACTGAAATAGGCATTCAATTCCTGTTCCAGCAGTTCTATAACCGGCGAGCGCGCCATGATGATTTGCGACCCCGACTTCTCTTTCAGCCGCTGAATCTCGTTAGGCAGTGCCTTGCGATCAACAAACTCCAGCAGGTGCAACGCCTGCGCATCCGCAATTGCCAACAGAGTGCCAATCGGCGTATCAATCCACTCCGCTTTTAAAAACGGCAGGGTTTTCGCCTCGCGCGGCGCAATGCCAATGAGCCGGGTGATCGCCGTACGAAAACCACTTCCCGACTCGTAATTAGCTTCTAGCTGCGCATCAATCACCTGATTCCCAGAGGTCAAATGGTCGACGCCTTTGCCCAAGCGCCGCAGTCGGGCCATTTCGAGAAAAGTAATGCCGAACTGGCGTTTGAATGCGCGCCTGACGGTTGAAGGGTCAACCTGCATAGCGACGAAATCCTCTTCGCTCCACCTTTTATCTGGCTCACTTTCCAGCGCCGCCAACAGCTTCAATACCAAGGGATCTTTTTCGCCGCCAAGGGAGAGCGGGCAGCAGCGTTTGCAGGGGCGAAAACCGGCCTCCATCGCGGCGACGATGGAAGGATAGAAGTTTGAATTTTCACGTTTTGGCTTACGCGCCGGGCAGGTCAGACGGCAAAAAATGCCGGTGCTTTTCACCCCGACAAACGCAAAGCCGTCGTAGGCTGGGTCTCGGGCAATCAGGGCGTCATACAGCACATCATCACTGGGTAGGTCGAAAAGCATGATTGAGCTCGCGCGATGGGAACAATGATTCTCAGGGTAGAGGAAGTTTCGAGGCCGTAGCGCCAAATTTCGGGCGTCTATTTTTCTTTTTGTCAGATCAAAAAAAAGCCCAGAGATACCTCCGGGCCTTTCATCCATTACTCCTCTTTCAACCCACGATTTATCAGCATTGGCTCAATAGAAGGAGCCTTACCGCGCCAGGTTTCATAGAGTTTTTCGAGATCTTGGCTGTTGCCGCGAGATAGGATTTGGTCACGGAATTTCTGCCCGTTTTCACGGGTCAGCCCGCCCTGCTCTTCGATACCCGCGAAGGCGTCATCGGCCAGCATTTCGGTCCACAGATAGGCGTAATAGCCCGCCGCGTAGCCATTACCCCAGATATGTTGGAAGTAGCTGGAACGATAGCGCGGTGGCACGTAGGCCAAATCGATATTGTCTTTCTTCAGCGAAGCCGCTTCGAACTTGTCCACGTCCTGCTCTGGCTCATTGGCGCTCAGGCTGTGCCAGTGCATATCGAGCAGCGCAGCGGCCAGCAGCTCGGTCATGTCGTAGCCTTTGTTGAACTTGCTGGCTTTCTCGATTTTGTCACGCAGCGCCTGCGGCATGGCTTCGCCGGTCTGGTAATTTTTGGCGAAGTGGGAGAAGACTTTCGGATCACTCGCCCAGTGCTCGTTGAACTGCGATGGGAATTCAACGAAGTCACGCGGCGTCGCGGTGCCTGAGAGGCTCGGATACTGCTGGTCGGCGAACAGGCCGTGCAGCGCGTGGCCGAACTCGTGGAACATGGTGATCACGTCGTCCCATGACAGCAGCGCGGGCTTGCCCTCTGCCGGTTTTTGGAAGTTAGCGACGTTATAAATCACCGGCTTGGTGCCCAGCAGCTTGGACTGATCGACGAAGTTGCTCATCCACGCGCCGCCGCCTTTGTTATCGCGCTGGTAGTAATCGGCGTAGAACAGCGCCATGGACTGGCCGTCTTTGTCGAACACCTCGAACACCCGCACGTCTGGGTTATAAACTGGCAGGTCGTGGCGCTCTTTGAAGGTCACCCCGTAGAGCAGGTTCGCGGCATAAAACACGCCGTTTTCCAGCACATTGTTCAGCTCGAAATAAGGTTTGATCTGCGCGTCGTCGAGGTCATATTTCTCTTTACGCACCTGCTCGGAATAGTGCTGCCAGTCCCACGCCGCCAGCTTGAAGCCGCCCTTTTGCTTATCAATCAGAGCCTGAATGTCCTGCGCTTCTCGCTCAGCGCGGGCAGTGGCCGCCGGGACGATTTTATGCATGAAATCGAGCGCGGCCTGCGGCGTTTTCGCCATCTGGTTTTGCAATTTCCAAGCAGCATAAGAAGGGAAACCCAGGATCTGCGCCTGCTCGGCGCGGACCTTCGCCAGCTTGGAAATCAGCTGGCGCGTGTCGTTAGCATCGCCGTGTTCAGCACGATTAATCGAAGCCTCATACAGGGCTTTGCGCGTGTCGCGGTCTTCCAATGGCTGCAGCAACGGCTGCTGGGTGGTGTTCTGCAACACCAGCAGCCACGCGTCGGTCATCTTGCGGTCTTTTGCCGCCTGAGACGCGGCGGAAAGCTCGGCTTCACTCAGACCCGCCAGCTGTTTTTGGTCTTTCACCGTCAGCCCGCCCGCCTTGCTGGCCGCCAGCAGCTTATTGGTGAATTGGGTGCTGAGCGTCGCCGCCTGCTGATTCAGGGCTTTGAGTTTTTCTTTGTCGGCATCAGACAGGTTGGCACCCGCCAGCTCGAAATCTTTATAAGTGACTTCAATCAGACGCTGGGATTCAGCATCTAATTTTAAGGAGTTACGCTGCTCATAAACCGTTTTCAGGCGATCAAACAGCTTGCTGTTAAGATGAATGCTGTCGGACATGGCGGCCAGTTTTGGCGAAGTATCTTCGTCAATCTTCTGCAAGCCGTCGGTGGTGTTCGACGAGGTCATCGCATCAAACACGCTCAACACGCGGGTCAGCAGCACGCCGGACTTCTCCAGCGCCACGTAGGTGTTCTCAAAGGTTGGCGCAGCCGAGTCGTTGGCGATTTTATCGACCTCAGCCAGCTTCTGCTTAATACCTTTGGCAATCGCCGGGGCGTAATCACTCTCTTTATATTTGTCGAACTGCGGAGCCTGATAAATCAACGGGCTGCGTTCAAAGAAAGGGTTTGCCGTTTGTTCGGGACTGTTCATGACATTTTCCTGCTTTGAGGTCGCCGTGGAAGGGGTCTGCGCCACTACCGCGTACGAGCTGCATGCCAAACTGATAGCCAAAAAGAGGTTTGAAAGACGCATTAAAGGGTTCCTTTGCCTAATTTCCGTTAAGTCCTTGAGCATAGTAACAGCTCGCTGAATCAGCAAAATCGTGATGAGATTATTGTGAATTCTGCTGCTCATAGGTTATAACACCTGTAAATAATCACAGGTAATCCTCATGATCAAAAATCAGATCTTCATTCAGAAACGCATCAGCCAGTTGCAGTTTACCGGCGAAATTTTAGAGGAGTGTCGCTTCCTGCAATGCCGTTTCGACGGTGCCGACTTGAGCGACACCGCCTTTCTCAATTGCAGTTTTTATGATGATGAGAACCAGAAAGGCTGCTCTTTCCAGAACGCCCAGATGAAAGATGCCAGCTTTAAACACTGCGATTTGACCATGGCGGATTTCAAATATATTCAGGCGTTAGGGCTGGAAATGCGCGAGTGCAAAGCGACTGGCGCAGACTTTGCCGGGGCGAATTTCATGAACATGATCACCACCCGCAGCTGGTTTTGCAGCGCCTTTCTCACCAAGAACAACTTCAGTTACACCAATTTCAGCAAAGTGGTGCTGGAGAAGTGCGAACTGTGGGAAAACCGCTGGACCGGCGCCAATCTGCGCGGCGCGAACCTCAGCGGCTCCGACCTTTCCGGCGGCGAATTCACCGAATTCAGCTGGAATGATGTCAACATCACCCACTGCGACCTGACCAACTCAGACCTCGGCGAACTCAACCTGCGCACGGTGGATCTCGACGGCGCAAAAATCGACGACTGGCAGCAAAGCCACCTGCTGGAGAAGCTCGGGGTGATTGTGATTCATTCTAAGTAGGGGTTGGGGGGTGCAACTATTCAGCCGAAAAGTGCCTTTCCTCCCCCTCTGTCATCTGAACCCGCGGCAGATATGCTATAACAGCCGTTCGCTGTTATAACGAAATTAACCTCATGAAAGATAATAGTATTTACTCACCTCAAACGTCGATTCCTGAGAAGTCTCGGGTGCTCGGCTGGTCTGATTTATTCTCGCTGTGGTTCTCGCTTGGTATGGGCCTGATGGTGTTGCAGGCGGGCGCGATTCTGGCGCCGGGACTGGGTCTGGCGGGGTCGCTGGCGGCCATTGTGCTGGGAAGTGCCGTGGGCGTGGCGCTGCTGGCGTTGGTCGGCGTGATCGGCGGGCAGACCGGGCTGTCGTCGATGGCGTCTCTGCGGCTGACTCTCGGCAAGCGCGGCGTTGCTCTGCCCGTGCTGTTTAACCTGATCCAGCTTATCGGCTGGGGCGCGTTTGAAATCGTGGTGATGCGCGACGCGGCAAGTCTGCTGGCCCAGCGAGCTTGGGGAAGTGACACGCCTTGGGCGAATCCGACCCTGTGGACCTTTATTTTTGGCGCGGTGGCGACACTGCTGGCGGCCAGTGGCCCTCTGGCGTTTATTCGCGTGGTGCTGCGCCGCTGGGGTATCTGGCTGCTGATGGCAAGCTGCGCGTGGCTGACAGTTTATCTGTTCCAGCACGCTGACCTCGCCGACCTGTGGCACAAAGCCGGAGACGGCTCGATGCCCTTCGCGCTGGCCTGCGATATCGTGGTGTCGATGGCCTTTTCGTGGCTGCCGCTAGTGTCGGATTACACCCGCTTTGGCAAATCGGCGCGGCAGAACTTCTGGGGAACCGCCTTTGGGTATTTCCTTGGCAGTTGCTGGATGATGTCGCTCGGCGTGGCCTACACGCTGGCTTTCGTCACCAACTCGGCTGACGCCAATGCCCTTCTGCTGGCCCTTTCAGGCGTCGCCTTGGGCATTCCTTTATTGCTGATTCTGGTCGACGAACATGAAAATGCCTTCGCGGATATTCACTCGGCGGCGGTGTCCGCTGGCACCTCGCTGCCTATTGGCATCGGCAAACTGACGCTGGGAATTGGCCTGCTGTGTACGCTAATTGCCTGGAGCGTGCCGCTGACCCAGTATGAGAACTTCCTGTTGCTGATTGGCTCGGTGTTTGCGCCACTGTTTGGCGTGGTGCTGACCCATCACTTCATTTTGCGCAGCCATACTCAGCACGACCTGAATATTCGCTCGCTTACAGCTTGGGCAATAGGTATCGCGGTGTATCACCTGATGGCGAATTTCCTGCCAGACGTCGGGGCTACGCTACCGTCACTGTTCATCGCTGCACTGGTTTGCTGGGGGCTGGGGCGTAAAGCGGACTGATCACATTCGCTGCTTGGCGGTCTGATAAACTTCAGACCGCTCGCGTTTCCCCACGGCCAAAACCAACACAACGACTTGCTTATCAATGACCTGATAGACCAAACGATAACCTGAGGCACGCAACTTTATCTTGTAGCAATCAGGCATCCCCCGGAGCCGATTGGCGGGAATATGAGGAGTGACCAACACCTCGGCTAACTTTTTTTTAAATTGTGCTCTCAGCGCCTCACTTATTTTTCTAAATTCTTTTAAAGCTTTCTCTTCGAATTCAAGCTCATAAGTCATCCAAATTGACCTTAATCCTTTTGCTGGCCTGACGCGAACGCACAAGTTCGCCCAACTCCATGTCTTCGAGGTATTCCGCAAGGGATTCCCATGTTTCGGCGGAAACGTAATAGCCTGAAATTCGGCCATTGGTTAACACGGCCACGGGCTGGCCATGGGATTCTTTGAGTACGGCATTGGGTGATTTTTTAAAGTCGCTGATGCTGACGGCGGCATTGGCATAGACGGGCTGGACAGGCATAGGCACCTCAGTAGTGTGATTTGTGGTACTAAATTCAGTATCACAAATACTACCATAACTGCCCCGCTGCTGATGATTATTTGAGCTGACATTTCCCATAGATTGCTAAGCCCTCCGCTGTTGTATTCCCAGCATCATTCACCCCTCGGAGTGAAATCGCCAATAAAGCCGAAGATTTTTGTCATTCTTTGGAATCCGCATTCCAGAAAGCAAAAAACCGCCCCTAGAGGCGGTTTTCATTACTCAGAATAGAACGTAACTTACAGCGCGATATCGGCTGGTTGTTTCTGTTCTTTCTTCTCGGTATTACCCTGTGGAGCCGGAGCTGCTTCTGCCGCCGGAGCCTGCTCAGCAGGTTGCGCTGCTGGCGTTGGGTTGTCGAGTTGCAGAACGCGGCTGGTGTAGCCCAGTTCTTTCTCGGTTGCTTCCACGTTGCCGTTCAGCTGGGTACCGTATGAAGGAATGATCTGCTTCAGTTTGGTCTGCCATTCTGGGGTAGCAACTTTATCTTTAAACACGGTTTCCATCAGGTGCAGCATGATTGGAGCCGCAGTCGATGCGCCCGGAGATGCGCCTAACAGTGCCGCGATGCTGCCATCTTTAGAGCTAACCACTTCGGTGCCCAGACGCAGTACGCCGCCTTCTTTAGGGTCTTTTTTGATGATCTGCACACGTTGGCCCGCAGTCCACAGTCTCCAGTCTTCTTTCTTCGCGTCTGGGAAGTACTCTTTCAGCGCTTCGTAACGGTCGTTGTCGCTCAACATAACTTGGCTAATCAGGTATTTAACCAGATCGAAGTTGTCGATACCCACGTCAGTCATTGGGCCGATGTTAGAGAAGTTCACGGAACCGAACAGATCCCACAGAGAACCGTTTTTCAGGAACTTGCTTGAGAAGGTGGCGAATGGCCCGAACAGCAGAACGCGTTTGCCGTTGAACACGCGAGTATCCAAGTGTGGAACGGACATCGGAGGCGCGCCAACAGAGGCTTTGCCATACACTTTCGCCAAGTGACGGTTTACGATTTCTGGGTTTTCAGTCACCAAGAATTGTCCGCCAACCGGGAAGCCGCCGTAGTTGTCAGCTTCTGGAATACCGGATTTTTGCAGCAGGGTCAGAGACGCACCGCCCGCACCGATAAACACGAATTTCGCCTTCACAACGCTCTCTTTGCCGTTGTTTTTCAGGTCAGCAACGGTCACGTTCCAGCTGTTGTCTGGGTTACGTTTGATGTCGCGAACTTCGTGGCCAAGGCTCAGGGAGAAGTTTTGATTTTTTTGCAGCGATGCCACTAACTGGTGGGTGATTTCACCGAAGTTAACGTCAGTACCAATTGGAATGCGGGTCGCAGCAATTTTCTGGTTCGGGTCACGACCTTCCATGACCAGCGGGATCCACTCTTTAATTTTGGTTGGATCCTGAGAGTATTCCATGCCGCGGAACAGGGTGCTTTTTTGCAGAGCCAAGTAGCGTTTGTGCAGGAAGTCGACGTTCTCGTCACCCCATACAAAGCTCATGTGCGGCACGCTGTTGATGAATGAACGTGGGTTGTGCAGCACGCCATTCTCAACTTGATAAGACCAGAACTGGCGGGAAATCTGGAAACCTTCGTTGACTTCGACTGCCTTGGAGATATCGATTGAACCGTCAGCTTTTTCCGGCGTGTAGTTCATCTCAGCCAATGCCGAGTGGCCCGTACCGGCGTTGTTCCAGCCGTTAGAACTCTCTTCAGCAACGCCATCAAGACGCTCGACCATATTGATCGACCAGTTTGGCTCAAGTTCCTGGAGGTAAGTACCCAGAGTGGCACTCATGATTCCTCCGCCGATCAGTAACACATCGACGGACTTTTCTTCTTCTGCCGCAAACGCGCGCGGGGTTAGCGCCATAGCGTTAAGGCAGAGGATCATGACGAGTAACTTTCTCATGACGTCTGTATCTCTTAAGTTTAGTTTTGTCTTTCAGGTGAAAAATACCCAGATTTCATTGTAGTCGGTGAAATCAATAACCTGATGCGTGCAGAGATAAGCGATTATCCCTGACAGAATGAAAGGGTTTTATTTACTGCGGAATGTGTTAACAAATTAAACACACATTGTTGTTGCTAGATATTCCAAATATCGACCTTTCGCAACCAATGTAACATTAACGCTACGTCAGCTAAAAATAACTTTAATTATTAAACTAATTCAGCAAAGTAGTTTCCTAGGGAAATTAATAAGTTAGTTTCAACTCAGCGCACTCAACAATATTTGCCCGCGCAAGGCCATTTGGTCGGAGGGATTATGCCCAATTAACATGTAGTTAAAACCTTTGGCGCGCCAATAAATAACATTCATACCCCGGCGGATTTCACTTTGCTGGGCGGTGTCGCCGCGCTGGGATGAGCGAGTGATGCACAGGGCCATCGGGCCGTGGGTGGCGTCGAGATAGGTTATCTGCGCAATGTTGTACTGGTCATAGTTGAGCAGGCGGGCGTTTTTCAGCGTCGCGCCCTGCAGGGCAAGGCTGGCGGGAGTCAGGCTGGTGCCAAGCGCGGTGTTCACTCGCTGCAATTCTTGCTGCTGCTGGTCTGGGGATTCATGAATATCAGCCAGCGTGTCGGCTGAATAGAGCGACATATATTCTGCCACCAGATTGCGCCAGCCGAGGTCTTGCTCAGGCTGGGCAAAAGGCACGGCGTAGCGCCCGACGGCAATGCCGACGGCAAGGAAACTCACCGCGGCGGCCAGCAGATGGCGGCGGCTAACGCCCTGTTTCTGCGCTGCTTTTGGCGCTGCTACCGGGTCTGGAATGGCATCCAGCCGGGCCTGCAAGCGACTCAACGGGGCTTCAGACAGCAAAGGCTCGTAAGCTTCGTGGAAAGGCAGATTGCTGTAAGAGAGCTGATTGAGGCGATCGGCCAACGCCTCGTCGCTCTGTAATCGCTGGGCAAACTGTTCGCGCTGGGCGTCACTCAACTGATTGTCGAGCCAAGCCACCAGCACTTCATCAGGGAAAGGGATCGGCAGACGTTCTTGCGTCATTTTTTCTCTCCCTGTTGTGGTTGGAAAGGCGTCACGGCGGATTTCGCCAAGGTTTGTCTGGCGGTCGCCAGTCGACTCATGATGGTCCCCACCGGCACGGCCAGCGTGTTGGCGGCTTCTTGATAGGTAAAACCTTCGACATAAACCAGAAACACCGCGTTTCGCTGGGCTTCGGGTAAGCCACCGACCTGCTGCATCACCTGCAATTGCCAGCGGCGGCTTTCAAAATCACCCGATTCATGCGAAGTGCTCACTTCATCAATATCCACAAATCCCTGTCCCTGACGAACCTGCTGCGCCCTGAGTTCATTGATCCAAATCGAATGCAAAATCGAAAATAACCAGCGATCGATGCGCGTGCCCTCTTCGAACTGCGCGCTGCGCTCAAGCGCCCGCACGCAGGTCGATTGCACTAAATCATCAGCCACATCGCGTTTTCGCGACAACACCATGCCGTAACGCCAAAGACGCGCCAGACAGAGGCTTAATTCATGCCGGATCTCTGTGGATGTGATTTTTCACTACCTCGTGGTCAATCGATTTTATGATTCCGGGTGGCCCTCAATCGCGGCATTCAGGTCGCGATACTCTTCACAGCCCGTGCCGCAAATCCCTTTAATCGTGGCAAGCTGCGCCTTGGCTAAATCCGGACGGCCTTTGATCATGTACGCCTCGCCGAGGTATTCACGCACTTTGGCGTAATGCCCGTCGAGAGCGATTGAACGCTGATAATAGCCGATCCCTTCATCGGTGCGACCCAATTTACGCGTGGCGTAACCGCGATAATTCCAGGCTTCACGGGTATTGGGCTGTTGCAGCGTATCGAGCAGATCCAAGGCTTCCTTGAAGCGACCAGTTTTCGCCAGATGATAAGCATATTGGGTCTTATCTTGATCAGAGATCTTACTGCCTTTTTCTACCATACAGCTTTTGGTTTTACTGTCATAAACCTGACCTTTCGGGCAGTCCGGCGTTTTCTCCGAGTCGTCACCCATGGCGTGGGCCGCGATTGAGAACATCGACAGACCCGCGCACAGGCACAGGGCGGACAGCGTGGTGAGATTATTATTTTTTTTCATTGTAGGGTCCTGAGTATCAAGGTGTTGGCTTTGTTTCTTATGAGCGGCCGTGGCTGCCCGGTAACATGCGACGCAGCGTGCCGTCGCGTAAGACGTAATGGTGGAATAGCGCCGCCAGAGCATGCACCCCGGCCACAATAATCAATGCCCACGCCACGTTGTTATGCAGCATGCCGAAGGTACGCGGCATGACGCTGTCGAAGTCGAAGACGTCGGGGATCGGGAATAAGCCAAAGAAGTAGAACGGCTCGGCCTGCGCCCAGCGGAATAAGAAGCCGAGAACAATTTGCGAAATCAGCAGCAGATAGAGCACCAGATGGGTCAGGTGCGACGCGGCTTTCATCGCCGTCGGCATGGCAATAGGCTCCTGCTTGCTGCGGCCGGTGCTGACGGTAAATAAGCGCCACAGCAAACGCCCGATAATGATCACCGCCAGCAGAATGCCGACGGAGATATGCACGGATTGCAGCCCTTTGCGCAGCGGAGTGCCGCGATCCAGAACTTCCCAGATATGCGCGCTGGCAAACATGAAGATAACAATGAGCGCCGTGGCCCAGTGCAGGAGGATAGTCAGGCCGTCATAGCGGCGGCGCAAAGTTGGAGCAGAAGTGTTTTGCATAAAGGAAAAGCCCATAAGTGTCCGATTTATCAGTAAACACTTGAGTGGTGATTTTTATTCGATGGTTTTAAAAATTTTTTTTCGATTTTTTAATTTGCGGCGATTTTGCCGTTATTCGCAATAAAGAGAAAAAAGCATCAAGCTTCCACCAGCCTTGCCGATAACCGTTGTGGACATCCTTTAAGTCAAATTAAAACCATTACAATCATAAAAACTGTCAGGTGGGGTATCGCTGGTGAATGAAGCATCTAAAGAGCAGTTTGTCCGACGCAACAAGCTAGGCATTTTGGCCGTTCTGCGTGATTTGAAGAAGAACAACACGCTGGTCATGGTGTCCCACGGGCGCGGGCAATTTATCAGCAAAATTCTGGACGTTTTGCCGGATACCAACCAATTGCTGTTTGATCTGGGCAGTGGCGATTACGACAACCAGCTGGCGAAAGAGGCACAAACCCTGAATTTCGTGGCGGAACCGGCGGGTGCGAAAGTCGAGTTCACCTCGGGACAGGCGCAGGAAATCATCTGGCAGAACTTGCCCACTTTTAGCTGTGAAATTCCGCCGGAGCTCTATTTTATTCAGCGTCGCGAATATTTCCGCGTCAATATTCCGCTGCAACCGACCTATGTCTGTAGCGGCAAATTCCCCGACACCAGCGACTTCAGCTTCCGCCTAAAAGATATTTCGCTCGGCGGCATTGGCCTGCACGTCGACAAAGTGATGCCACTGGCGATTGAAGCTGGGACGGTGATCAAAGACTCTTTGGTGGAGTTGGCCGAGTTTGGCTCTTTCAGGCTGGATTTGGAATTTATCAGCGCGATGGACCGGCAGACGGTAAGCAGTAAAGGAGAAACGGTCACCAGCCAGCGGCTCAGTTTCCGTTTTCCTTATTTATCCCCAGCGCAGGAACGCGACCTGCAACGGGCGATATTTGAGCTGGAAAAGCAGCAGCATCAGAAAGCCAAACGCTTTCGCGATTAATCGCTAAACCAGCGTTATAAGAACATACCGCCCGATGCTTCCACGCGTTGGGCGTTCATCCAGCCACCTGCATCGCTAAGCATCAGCGCCACCATGTGGCCGATATCATCCGGCAGGCCGACGCGCCCCAGCGCGGTATTGGACGCCACCATCTGATTGGTTTGTTTATTGTCACGCACGTGGCCGCCGCCGAAGTCAGTCTCAATCGCCCCTGGGGCCAGAATATTGACGCGGATGCCGCGCGCGCCCAGCTCTTTCGCCTGATACTTGGTGAGAACTTCCATCGCGCCTTTCATCGCCGCGTAAACTGAATAACCCGGCAGAGAGAAACGCGTCAGGCCAGTAGAAACGTTGAGAATGCGGCCACCGTCGGCAATCAGCGGCAGCAGTTTTTGGGTCAAGAAAAGTGGCCCTTTCAGGTGAATATTCATCAGCAGGTCAAACTGCTCTTCGCTCACCTCAGCAAAAGGTACACCTAAGCCGATACCGGCGTTATTGACCAGAAAATCAAAGCTGTCGCGCTGCCAGATATCCGCCAGCAAGGTCTTCACCTGCGCGGTAAACGCAGCAAAGGATTTGCTGTCGCCGACATCCAACTGCAACGCAGCGGCTTTGCCGCCTTTGGCCTGCACGGCCCGAACAATGCTGTCGGCTTCTTCACGCTGGCTGTGATAAGTCAAAATCACATCCACGCCCTGATCTGCCAGTTTTTCTACTGCATTCTTGCCCAAACCACGGCTTGCGCCGGTAACGATCGCGATTTTATTGCTCATAGTAGACTCCGCAGTGAATATCGTGGGTACTCGTTGTATGAAATAGAGTCTATTGGCAGAATGGATAACGATAAACAGGGTTAAATGGGTTTCACTGTTCCATATAAAACAACAATAGGCGGAAATGTGGATAAAATTCAATCGATGCAGGTGTTTGTTCGTGTTGCAGAAATGAACAGCTTCACCCGCGCCGCCGAAAGTCTGAGTCTTCCCAAGGCCAGCGTCTCGCGCCTGATCCAACAGCTAGAGAGCCAACTCGGCGTGCGCCTGCTGCATCGCTCTACCCGCCGTGTGCAACTGACGCAGGACGGTCAGGTCTATTACGACCGCTGCAAAGAGCTGCTAACCAGCGTCGAAGAGATGGAAACCCTGTTTCAGGCTAACCCGGCGACCATCAGCGGCCGCCTGCGGGTGGATATGTCGGTCGCCATGGCGCGCGATTTTGTGCTGCCAAAGCTGGGCGAATTCCTCAACCGCTACCCGGCCATTGAGATTGAACTCAGCAGCACCGACCACCGGGTTGATGTCATTCGCGAAGGTTTTGACTGCGTGATCCGCGTCGGCACGTTGAAGGATTCGGGGCTGATTGCCCGCCCGCTCGGGCAACTCAGCATGATAAATTGCGCCAGCCCGGCTTATCTCCAGCGCCACGGCACGCCGCTGCATCCGGACGATTTATCCCAGCACGCCATGGTGCATTACGAGCAGACGCTGGGCGCGCGGACCTCCAGCTTTGAATATGTAGAAGGCAAAACGCTGCGTTCGGTGAAGACCGGCGGCGCGGTGACGGTCAACAGCACCCAGACTTATTCCAGCGCCTGCTTGGCGGGTTTAGGCATTATTCAGGTGCCGATGATGGGGATGCGTGACTACCTTGAGACAGGCCGTTTAGTCAAAATCTTGCCGCAGTACAACGCGCCGCCGATGCCCATCTCACTGGTTTACCCGCACCGGCTGAACCTCTCACGGCGGGCAAAAGTGTTTATGGATTGGCTGACCGAAATCACCCACGCCTATCTGAAATAACGGCGCTTCGCTGGACAATGGATAAGCAATCAGCCCGTGGCCCGGCAGCGGGCGCGATTGAGCAGCTATACTAAACTGATGGAAAATCTCAAAAATAAGGACTCCGTGGATTAATGCCAACCACCAAAAACTCAGAAACGCTCGAACAGGAAGACGCTAAGCCGCTGATTAATATCAAGACCGGCAACCATACGGTGGATAAAAACATCACTCGCGCTTCGAAGCTGGTAACCCGCGTGCAGTCATGGGGCTGGGTCGCGCACTTGCTGCGCGCCACGGAGCGATTCAACGATCGCCTCGGCAGCCAGTTCGGCGCGGCTATTACCTATTTCTCCTTTTTGTCGCTGATCCCGATTTTGATGGTGTCATTCGCCGCCGTGGGTTTCATTCTGGCCTCCAACCCCGACCTGCTGGCGCGGCTGATTGGCAAAATTGTCAACAGCATTAGCGATCCAAACCTTGCCAGCACGCTGAAAAACACCGTCAACACGGCGATTCAGCAGCGCACGGCGGTAGGGCTATCCGGCTTGCTGATTGCTCTGTACTCCGGGATTAGCTGGATGGGGAATCTGCGCGAAGCGATCCGCGCCCAGTCTCGCGACGTGTGGGAGCGCAATCCGCAGGATAAAGAGGTGATTTACAAACGCTATATCCGCGATTTCATCTCGCTGACGGGTCTGGTGCTGGCGCTGATCATCACGCTGTCGCTGACCTCGATTGCCGGTTCGGCGCAAAAATCGATTGTTGATGCGTTAGGACTTGGCGGCATTGAGTGGCTGCGCCCCGTGATGACCTCGGTCACGCTGGTGATTTCCATTGCGGCTAACTATCTGTTGTTCCTGTGGATATTCTGGATGCTGCCGCGCCACAAGCCGCGTAAAAAAGCCCTGCTGCGCGGCACTTTGCTGGCGGCCATCGGCTTTGAAGTGATCAAATTCGTCATGACCATGACCTTGCCACGGCTGGCAAGCTCGCCCTCCGGCGCGGCTTTCGGCTCGGTTATCGGCCTGATGGCCTTCTTCTATTTCTTCGCCCGGCTGACCCTGTTTGTAGCCGCATGGATTGCCACCGCGCAATACAAAGGGGATAAGGAAGTCGAGCAGCCAGAGACCCATAACGCCGCTCAATAAGTGCCCTGATTTACATCGCGCCAGACAATATTCGTTGTCTGGCATTTTATTTGGCCATTTACCAGTGAGTTATTCTGGTTTTAATCTGCTTGTTGAACAGATAAACCTGATATCACTTCAGATGGAAAACATTCCCCCATTTGGTGCAATTCCGCCTTTTCCCCTCCGTCCTCTGGCGTTGAAAACGTCACATTCCCTGCTTAATATGCCTTTAGCAAACATTTCTTTACATAACATCCATCCTTTCAATCACAATAAGAATCATCGCTTATGCAAGCCTCAGTCACACCAGAATTAGCAGCTGACGCCCATCTGGTCAGCCAAAACTCCCGCGGCAAAGTCATCGTTGCGTCGCTGATCGGCACGGCCATCGAATTTTTCGACTTCTATATCTATGCCACGGCGGCGGTGATCGTTTTCCCGCACATCTTCTTCCCGCAGGGTGACCCAACGGCGGCGACGCTGCAGTCTCTGGCGACCTTCGCCATTGCCTTTATTGCTCGCCCGATTGGTTCGGCGCTGTTCGGCCACTTCGGCGACCGCGTTGGCCGTAAAGCCACGCTGGTTGCTTCGCTGCTCACCATGGGGGTTTCAACCGTGGTGATCGGCCTGCTGCCAACCTATGCCAGCATCGGCGTTTTCGCTCCTCTGCTGCTGGCATTGGCGCGTTTTGGTCAGGGCCTGGGTCTGGGTGGTGAATGGGGCGGCGCGGCGCTGCTGGCGACAGAGAATGCGCCAGCTAAGAAGCGCGCGCTTTACGGCTCTTTCCCGCAGCTTGGCGCACCGATTGGCTTCTTCTTCGCCAACGGCATGTTCCTGCTGCTGTCGTGGTTACTGACTGAACAGCAATTTATCGACTGGGGCTGGCGCGTGCCTTTCCTGCTCTCCGCCGTGCTGGTGCTGATTGGCCTGTATGTCCGCGTTTCTCTGCATGAGACGCCGGTGTTCGCCAAAATCGCCAAGGCGGGCAAGCAGGTTCGCGTTCCAATCGGCACCCTGTTTAGCAAGCACCTGAAAGCAACCGTGCTGGGCATGTTCATCATGGTGGCGACTTACACCCTGTTCTACATTATGACTGTCTATTCATTGAGTTACGGCACGCAGCCAAAGCCGCTGGGCTTGGGCATTACCCGTAATGACTTCCTGCTGATGCTGATGATCGGCGTGGTCGGTTTTGGCGTGATGGTGCCAATTGCTGGTCAACTGGCGGACTCCTTTGGCCGTCGCAGAACCATGATTTGCATTACTTTGCTGATGATTGTCTTCGCCCTGCTGTTCCCTTCCCTGCTGGGTTCGGGTTCACAGACGCTGGTGATGATCTTCCTGCTGTGCGGCTTTGTGGTGATGGGGCTGACTTTCGGCCCGATGGGCGCTCTGCTGCCAGAACTGTTCCCGACCGAAGTTCGCTATACCGGCGCGTCATTCTCTTATAATGTGGCATCGATTCTTGGTGCATCGGTTGCGCCTTACATCGCGACCTGGCTGGCAACCCGCTACGGCTTGTTCTATGTCGGCGTCTATCTGGCTTCAATGGCGCTGATCACCCTGATCGCGCTGCTGCTGTCGAAAGAGACTCGCGACCAGTCACTCTGATTTATTCCCCCCGCATCACTCGGTGCGGGGATTTTCTAAGGACTTACCCCTCATGCGTTTGACTCGCCGTTCCCTCATTTCGCTGCTGATTTTGGTGGTCATCATCGCCGCCGCTTTATGGTTTTTCCTGCCCAATAAATCTAACCCAGACGCCCTGTGGAACATCATCAGCCAGAAGTGTGTGCCTAACCAGCGCGCCAATGGGCAGCCAGCTCCTTGCTCTCAGGTCGATGAAAAGCAAGGCTTCGTGGTGATGAAGGATAGAAACGGGCCGCTGCAATTCCTGCTGATGCCGACGGCTAAAGTCACCGGCATGGAAAGCCCGGCGCTGCTCGAAGACGCCACGCCGAACTACTTCAGCCAAGCGTGGGAAGCGCGGCACTATATGGCGGATAAATACGGTAAACCTATTGATGACAGCAATGTCTCGCTGGCCATCAACTCGCAGTATGGCCGCACTCAAAACCAGCTGCATATCCATATCTCCTGCCTGCTGCCAGAAGTGAAAAATACGCTGGTGAAAGACGCCGGGCAGATAGGCTATCGCTGGCAAGAGTTGCCGGATCAGCTGATTGGTCACACTTACTTAGTGCGTAAAGTCGAGCCTGCGGAGCTGAATCAGAAAGGCGCATTCCGCCTGCTGGCCGAGGGTGTTCCCGAAGCGCGCGAGAAGATGGGGCATTTTGGTATGGCGATGGTGAACCTGTCTGGCGGGGATTTCCTGCTGCTGGCTAACCAGCGTAATCTGCTCAAAATGAACAACGCATCGACCGAAGAGATTCAGGACCATGATTGCGCAGTCCTGAATCCGGTGCCGAAGTCTTGAACAACTCAGATAAACAGAGCGGGTGAGATTTCAAACCGTTTTGCCAGTTTATCAATGTGGTCAACGGTGAGCTGACGTTGACCACTCAGGATACGAGAGACGAGGGATTTGCCTCCGATCTCGTCCTGAAAATCGGTCTGTTTCAGGCCATACTGCTCCATTAACGTCGCCAAAACGGCAACTCCGCTCGGCAGCGCTTCCATCTCAGCCCGGAAGGCAACCACCTCTGGCAGGCTATTTTCATATTCGCGGATTTTATTGCTGACAATATCCAACAGCGGGCTGTGTGGGTGATTCATCAATAAATACTCCACCAGCTCCAAAGCTTCTCGATAGTCCTTTTCGCTGGCGTGCTGCCCAAGCAAAGGTACCGCGTTAACCAATTCTTCAGTCGCTTTGATGGCGTCGCTAATCATTTCTTTTTACCTCGATGTAAATGGGTAAGGCAATCCGTGGCATTCGTAGATCACAACGAGCCATAAAATAAACAATTTGCATGATTTTTGCACTGATTAAACCCTCTCCGGCAAGAGAGGGTTTAGAAGGATTACGCCAGTGTTGCGGCTACTTCTCTTTCATCTTCTGCAAGATTGGGCCGCACTGGTTTTGCTCATTATCACTTGGGGAAATCAGCGCCAGCAGGGCGGCGGCTGGGGCAACGACCGCGCCGAGGGCGACGGCGGCGGCACCGCGAGCAATCAGCGGGCCGGGTTTAACACCGGCATCCGGGCTTTTATAGGTACCGCGCACGTAGAGCGGCGAGCGCAGGGTCAGCACGCGAACCCCCTTACTTTCCGGATCGATCGTTAAATCGAGACGCTCAGTCGCCATATTGGTGGTGCCGGTAATGTTGATCACCGCATTTTCCGTGTCGAAGACGAACAGCCGTGGCGAAACCAAACCGTTCTTGATATTCACATTGGCCGCCGCGCAGTTGATCGCCACTTCGTCATCGCCGAAGATTTTACCCACCACGTAGTTACCGACGTTCAGGCCGACAATCTCCATCAGGCTGCGACTGATGACCCCGTCATTGATCAATAGCTTCATGTCGCCATTGCTGCTGCCCAGCAGCGCGGCTACCGAGTTGCCAGTGCCTGACAAGGTGGCATCACCGTTCAAATCACCCAGACTGCGCTCCATCGACTGGACGTTCGGCAGCAGCTGTTTCAGCTTCAAGCCGCGCGCATGCATATCCACGCGACCCTGCATTGGTGACTTATCGCCTTCCAGCCGCACAGTGGAGTTGAGGTTACCGCCCGCCACGCCGAAGCGCAGAGGGTCCATCAGGATCACGCCGTTGGTGAGTTTAAGATGGGTGCTCAGGTCGCTCAGCGGCAGCGATTTACCGTGCTCAATGCGTTTGGCGCTGAACTTCACGTCGGCGTCCATCACGTCCCAGCTCTTGGTGTCGAATTTCTCCACCGGCAGCACTTTGTCTGAAGGCTGACGGGTGGTTTCGCCGCGCTTGGCTTTGTCTTTGTTGGAATCAGCACCAATCAGCGGCGCAAGGTCGGCAAAGCGTAGCTGCTTGGATTCCACGCTGCCGCTCAGGCTTGGGCGAGGCTTGCTGGCGCGATAGGTCAGCGAGCCGTGAATATCACTGTCGCCAATCTGGCCGTTGAAGTTCTGGTAGCGATAGACCGCGCCGTCTTTGTCGTGCAGCGTCGCGGTTAAATGACCGTCGGTGGAATAGGACGGAGTCTGCGGCAACAGCACGCCCGTCAGGCCATAGAGGTCGGACAGCGTCTGGCCGGAGAATTTCAGGCGTAAGTCCAGCGCGCCCAGGTTCATCGGGTCGGTCAGGGTCCCGGCGACGGCAACGCGGGTATTGCCCGAACGCACGTCAGCCTGAAGCGGGAAGCGGGAATCCGGGTCTTTCAGCGCCAGCATGCCGCCGATTTTGCCGCTACCCGACAATGGCTCACCATTGTACTTACCATCCACTTTCCAGCCGAAAACGTAATCTGGCGTTTTGCCTTTATCCGCCGTCTTCTTGTCGCCCTTCTCGCCGACCACCTCGGTGAACGGCAGCGGTTTGCCCAATGGGTCAATCACCGCGCGGAAATCCGCCTTCAGCGGCGCGTCTTTGTAATCAATCTGACCACGGTCAAACACGATGTCATTGAGGGTGAAGGACCACGGCGAGGTTGGCTGGTCTTTATCTTTGCTGTCGCTGTTCGCCAGATTAAACGTCCAGTTATTTTTGCCGTTGGCGAGGCGAATCAGTGAAGCATTAGGCTGCTTGAGCCAGATGCGCGGGATAAGCACTTCTTTATGCAGCAGGGCTAGCGGCGCTAGGCTGGCGTCAACGCGGGCCAAGGTGACCATTTGCGCGTCTTTGGTGGCGCCCGGCACATCATCCGGGTTGCCCAAAACGATATCTTCGGCATGCACGTGCGGCCATGGCACCCAAGCTCGCCAGCCTGCTTCATCTTTTTGACGCGACCAGTCGACGCCAAGATTTCCGCGTATTGCAAAGCTGCGGTTTAATTCGGCAGAGACCTTCTGATTGATGGTGGGCTTGAGGCGATTCCAGTCAAACAGCGAGATGAAAATCACGATGGCAATCAACAAAATAACGATGATCCCCACCACCCAGCTAACCACTTTACCTGTGCGCGTCATTAGTCTATTCCTATCAGAGAGTTAACTGATTCATAGACTTAACCATAGTTGAGTTTGCCGCAGCTTGCATAATCGGCACGGGAGGGAAAAACGTGACAGAACGTGATTATTCTGGGAAATGTATAGGAAGTTTATCGAGTTGATCGAAGGTTTGAGGCCGCGATAAATAGTATCCCTGAGCCGCCAGCGCGTCAGATTCGCGCACCATTTGCCACTCCTGCGCCGTCTCAACGCCCTCGATAATCACCCCTTTACTGTAGCGATTCATCAGCGTAACGAGAGTGAAAAACAGCCTCGAACCCTCTTCGCTCTGGCGCAACAAGATAAACAGGTCGCGGGCGATTTTGATGTATTCGTAATGCCAGGTGGTAAAGGAAGAGAAGTTGGCAATACCCTGCCCGAAATCGTCGAGCCACAGGCGGTCAGATTGCTCAATTTTGGAAAGCGGGATGCTCAGCGCGTGTTCAGCACTTTCGACTAACTCGAAGCGCACGTAAGGCATGGTATTGATTTGCCGCTTCAGGGCGCTATCCGACTGCAAAGCCTCCAGCACTTGCCCATCAACGTTAATCGAGGCAAGCAGGCCATGCTCAACAAACAGCTGCTGCCACTGCTGCAATAAATCGAGTTGTTCTTGAACGATTTGTACACGTTTGCCTATCGCAACGGCGACAAAGTACTCTTCGGGTGAGACAAATTTCTGTGGTGCTGACGGATGGAAAATCCCGGTAAGTAATTCAATACCCAGTAACTTTCCAGACGTGCGGTAAATGGGCTGAAAGCGATACACCCTCTGACATTGGCGCCAGTAGGACTGTGCCCTGACGCGTTCGATGACAGAAAATGTTGGCATCATCAGACCTAACATCATCTTCGTTATCATATTTTTATGCCGCCATACTTTCTGTTGCCAGAAATAAAAATCATCCAATCAGGTCACATGCGGCAACATGCTTTTGCGTGGCTATACCGACAGCCCGCCCCCCTGCTTCCACTTCGTAGTGATAACTATCGGCGTCGCAGGGGGAAACTTTAATCACCTTGGCCGGTACTGCCCGCGGCAGCACAAAATACCCCGCCATCAGGCTAGACGTCTCACACCTCAAGCTCTACATTGAATGACTTAACAACGGTTATAAATATGGAGAAAGCCATGCCTTACGTGAATATTAAAATTACCCGCGATGGTGCAACCGCTGAACAGAAAAAGGCGTTAATTGAAGGAGTTACCCAATTACTGGTGGACACTCTCGACAAAAACCCAGCCACCACCACGGTTATCATCGACGAGATCGACACCGACAATTGGGGCATTGGCGGCCAGAGCGTGACCGAGCGTCGCAACGCGGCCAAATAAGCTTCACTTCTCGTCACCAAGATAACGGCGAAAGCTTCCCGGCTTTCGCTTTTTTAATGGCTATTTTTCACTTCTTCGAGACGCCTCGAAAAAAAGTAAAACTGCGTTTTAATAGTGTTGACTGGCCCCTCGTCAGCGAAGAGACTACGTGCATGATTTCGCCAGCTTGATTGCACCAAACAGTCGCTTCCATCTCTTAAGACAAGGCCCGCTTGAATGACCAGCAAAAAAATTGCCGTTATCGGCGAATGCATGATTGAACTGTCCCAGAAAGGCTCCTCCCTGAATCGCGGCTTCGGCGGCGACACCCTCAACACCTCGGTTTATATCGCCCGCCAGGTTCCGGCCGACGCGCTAGAAGTGCAGTACGTCACGGCACTGGGCACTGACAGTTTCAGCGATGAAATGCTGTCGGCATGGCAGCAGGAAGGGGTGAAAACCGACCTGACCCAGCGTCTGGATAACAAGCTGCCGGGTCTGTACGTGATTGAAACCGATGAATCGGGCGAGCGCACTTTCTATTACTGGCGTAATGACGCTGCCGCGCGTTATTGGCTCGACAGCCCGAAGTCCACCGAGATCTGCCAGCAGCTGGCCGAGTTTGATTACATTTATCTCAGCGGCATCAGCCTCGCCATTCTCAATGATGAAAGCCGTGAACGCCTGATGACCCTGTTGCAAGCTTGTCGCTCACGCGGCGGCAAAGTCATTTTCGACAACAATTACCGTCCGCGCCTGTGGGCCAGCAAAGAGAAAACGCAGGCGGCTTATAACGCAATGCTCTCTTGCACCGACATCGCCTTCTTGACGTTGGACGACGAAGACATGCTGTGGGGCACGAAGCCTTATGACGAGGTTATCGCCCGCACTCACGTGCTTGGCGTCAGTGAAGTGGTGATCAAACGCGGCGCCGAGAGCTGCATCGTCTCCGCCTCCGACGGCAAGCTGTATGACGTGCCCGCGGTGAAACTGCCAAAAGAGAAAGTCATCGACACCACCGCAGCCGGAGACTCCTTCAGCGCCGGCTACCTCGCCGTCCGCCTGAACGGCGGCAGCCCTGAAGAAGCCGCCATTCGCGGCCACAAGACGGCCAGCACGGTTATCCAGTATCGCGGGGCGATCATTCCTGGGGATGTGGCTTTTTGAAAAAAGCTGGGTAAAAAGTTTTTGGGGAAGGGGAAACCTTGCGTTGCCACGCAAACTGGCCCAGAAGGCGCGTAAGCGCGCGCCCTCTGGACTCCCGCGCCTTTGTTGCTGTGCTACCGAGGCTTCGCAGGGTCGGAATGGACGTGTTTCAGCAGCCGCAGTGATCGCCACGAAATGCCGCCGCTTAGGCGGTTCCCTCAGTTCGGGCTTCGAGCCATAGGTCTCGAACCACTCCCTCGGCGTCACTTCTGAACGTGGCCTACTGGCACTTACGCCGTGCCGTTTCATTGGGTTTTGACTTGCTCCTCCCCTAATTAGGGGGAGCAGAGCAGTACTTCAATGAAACGGCACGGTTGAAATGCCTCAAAACCGCAGTCAAAAATGGCGCTGAGCGAACGGTTCGAGACCTAGGGCTCGAAGCCTGAAGCGAAGGCACCGCCTAAGCGGCGACATTTTGCGGTGGAGAACTAAAGTAACTGAAACACGTCCGCCCAGCGAGCGGAGCGCGTAGTTAAGAGCCGGGGATTCTCAAGGGGCGCGGCGATAGGCGCCCCTTGAGGCCGGTGTGGCGGCAGCGCACGGTTTTGACCTTAAGGCCACCCACGGTTTTGTGGAGCTGGGGCCAAACACCCCTCTAAAACTTTATTGCCCCTGCACCGCCGCCGGTGCATTACTCGCCGCATCAGCAGGTGCAACCTCAGGCGCTACGGCAGGAACCATGATTTGATCGTAGGTTTCCTGCAACAGCTTGACGCTCATCTCTGGCTCGCCTTTCGGCTGTACCAGTAACAAGGCTGGGTCGCGGGAAAGCTGCTGTTTCAGCTCCTGATTCAATACCGGCAGAGTCAGGGAAGAGAGGAACTCCTGACGCAATTTCTGATACTGCTCTGGCGCGATATCCACCACGCCATTCTGCTGAGAACGCAGGCGCTGGCTCATTAGCACGTCGGTGTCAGTGCGGGCATAAGTCGCAAACAGTTTGCTGAGCTGATCGTTCTTCTGAGCAATCAACGCGTCAAACTCAGCCTGAGACAGGCCAGTATCGCGCACTTTAAGCAGCTCTTGAGACAGGTGCTTCAGCGAATCAAGCATCTTGTCTTGGGCAGCATCCATACGGATGGCACACTGGGCGCGCTGATATTGCACGCGGCAGTCAAAGCTTAAGTTCGGCACCGGCATCTCGGCGCTGGCTTTGGACTCTTTACCGTCAGGCGAGGTTTTCAGCGCCTGCTGCAAATGCCAGAACAAGGCTTCGCGCGCCAAATCACTGCGCCAGTAAGTGCTCAATGCCTGTGAATCTTGAATCGGCTGCCACGGCGTGTCCCATAACAGCGACAACTTATCTTGCGTGATGGAGTCATCCATCAGCGTCATGGCTTTTGGTGGCAGGCTGGCAAGCGTTGGCAAGGTCTGCGGCGTCTCGCGAGTGCCTTTCAGCTTGGAGAAGGTTTTATTGATCTGCTCGCTGAGATTGCGGCTGCTATCAACATTACCCACCACGTACAGCGTCATAGCATCCGGGGTGTACCACTGGTGATAGAACTGGCTCAGGGCCTTGGCATCTACCGGGTGCGCAGGAGACTGGCTCGGATCGTGGCCCAACAACGTTGAACCTTTCAGGCGATAACGCCACCAAGCGTCTTGGGTATCCATCGGGATGGCACCCACGGGATCAGGAGAAATACGCGCGCCATCGCTGACGGTTTCAGGAGTGATAGGCAACTGACCGGCGGTTGACGCCAACCATGACAAGGCTTCTTTCAGCAGATCAGCGCGGCCATTGGGCAGGCTGATGTTGTACATGGTGAAATCATAAGAAGAGACGGCTGGCGGAAGAGGTCTTACGGTGCTGATAGCCTGTTGCCAGAAAGATTGTAACTGAGCGCTGCTGAAACCTTCGGAATGCGTTAAGGCGATACGAGGAAGGAAATGCGCGAAGCCGGTTTGTTGGCTTGATTCGGCTAAAGAGCCGGTACGGACAATAAGACGTAATTCAATGCGATCGCTTGGGCGTTGCGGCGTTGCCAGCATCTGCCAGGTAAAACCATTGTCTAATTTACCCTGTTGCCAGGCTGGGTCGGGTTGTAGCGCCTCAGCCTGAACATTGCCTGCGGCAACTGCCAGCAGCAATCCACCAACGAGTAAACGAATTTTGGTGCCCTGCATGTGAACCCCTACGTAATGACAATCCAATTTTCAATTTGTCTGTCCTGCCGGTGTCTGACGACTGGCCCACAGGATATCGATGTGTTGAAACGAAGACGGCAAAGTTTAGCACTGTGTTAGACCGCACGTTTTCGCCGATGTCACCGTTCACATGAAAATTTTCTAAGAAAAAACTGCCTCAGGGACATCGGGGATGCACATTATGAAGATAATCTTAGGGTTACATCAAGCAACCGTTGGATTTATAGGGAAATTAAGCATGAAAAAGGCAGGTTTGGAGTATTCCAACCTGCCTTTTTTATAACTTACGAACGGTTTTTAGAAACAACGGATCCGATTAGACCGTTTTCCCCGCCGCCAGCTCGGTATTTTTCCCGGACAGCTCGGCATTCATTTGGCCTTCATCCAGTTGGTCACACCATTTGGCGACCACGATAGTAGCAACACCGTTACCCACCAAGTTGGTCAAGGCACGTGCTTCGGACATGAAACGGTCGATACCCAGAATCAGCGCCAGACCCGCCACCGGCAGGTGCCCTACTGCTGACAGGGTTGCGGCCAGAACGATAAAGCCGCTGCCGGTCACGCCCGCTGCACCTTTAGAGGAGAGCAGCAGCACCACCAACAGAGTGATTTGGTGCCAGATATCCATGTGGGTATTGGTTGCCTGAGCAATAAACACCGCTGCCATGGTCAGGTAAATCGAGGTGCCATCAAGGTTGAAGGAGTAGCCTGTTGGGATAACCAGACCCACCACTGACTTCTTACAGCCAAGGCGCTCCATCTTGTTCAGCATGCGTGGCAGAACGGATTCAGACGACGAGGTGCCAAGAACGATCAGCAGTTCTTCTTTTATGTAGCTGATAAATTTGAAGATGCTGAAACCGGTGAAGCGAGCAATCAGGCCCAGCACCACAACCACAAACAGCACGCAGGTCAGGTAGAAACAGAGGATAAGCTGGCCCAGTTGTACCAATGAACCCACGCCATATTTACCGATGGTAAAGGCCATTGCGCCGAACGCACCCAGTGGAGCAAGGCGCATGATCATGTTGATGATGCCGAAAATGACTTTTGAGAAGCTGTCGATGAAGTTGAAGACCAGCTGGCCTTTATCGCCCAGACGGTGCAGCGCGAAGCCGAACAACACAGCAAACATCAGCACTTGCAGGATGTTGCCGCTGGCAAAGGCACCAATCACGCTACCCGGAATAATGTCTAACAGGAAAGGAATGATCCCCTGACTCTGCGCTTGTTCCGCGTACACCGCAACGGCTTTGGCGTCCAGCGCCGCTGGGTCAACGTTCATGCCCGCGCCCGGCTGGACGATGTTGACGATCACCAGACCAATAATCAGCGCGATGGTGCTGACGATTTCGAAATAGAGCAGAGCAATGGCGCCGGTGCGGCCCACGGCTTTCATGCTTTCCATTCCGGCAATACCGGTAACCACGGTACAGAAAATCACCGGAGCGATGATCATCTTGATTAATTTAACAAAGCCGTCACCTAACGGCTTCATCTGTGCGCCTAGATCCGGATAGAAATGCCCAAGCAACACGCCCAGCGTAATTGCCGTTAATACCTGGAAATAGAGGCTTTTGAAGAGACTTTTTTTCATTTATTGCCCACCCTGTATAGATACAACAGCCCTGATAAATACCAAGGCTACCGCTCAAAATTGATAGGCGGGAAAATAACACCGCCATAACAAGATGGAAATAATTTGTTCCGCTTTGTAATTATCTTTGTTTTAAAATAAGAACTGAAACGATTCAGTTAAAAAGTAATAGGCTGCAAAATACATAAGAAATGCCGCCCCACGGGGAAAAGTCAGCAAAACCTTGGCGATATTTTTGGAATTAAAACCAGAGGGGCTTTTGTTACGGATAAATAACTTCCGATAACTTTAGTTTCAAAACTAAAGTTATTTTCCGCAGAACTTACTTTCGAATTCTGCCTGCGGTAAAGGCGGTGAGAAATAATAACCTTGGCCGAAAATAATATTGTTTTCCAGCAACCATTGGCGTTGTTCATTGGTTTCAACGCCTTCGGCGATCAGCTGAATGTCCATGGCTTTGCCAATAGACGCAACAATGTTCACCATCACATCATCCTCTGGCAGCACGTTGATAAAGCTGCGGTCGATTTTGATGACGTCAATGGGCAGGCTGCGCAGGCGATTTAGGTACTCCAGCCCGGAATAGCCAAGGCCAAAATCATCCAGCTCAATAGAGACACCGGCGGCGCGCAATTCACTTAACAGTAATAATGCGCGGTCCAAATCCTCAATGCGCGCCGTTTCTGTGATCTCTAACACTAGTTGGCCCGGATTGATTTTATAACGGCTGAGCAAGCTGCGCAGTTCAGGTAAGAAGTTTCGCTGCTGAATTTGAATTCCAGACAGATTAACCGACAGCGGCAGCGTAATTCCCCTCTGCTGCCAATCCGCCAAAATGCCGCAGCCTAATTCCAGCACTTTATATCCCAGCAGCCCCATCACGCCTATTTCTTCCGCCAGCACGATGAAATCACTTTCCAGCCCATAACTGCCGTCCACCATTCTGCGGCGCAGCAGGGCTTCGGCCCCCATGACTTTGCCGGTCTGCATATTGAACTGCGGCTGAATAAATAAGATGAAGTCGTTTTGGCCGACGGCGTGCAGGATTTCATTTTCCTGTAGCAGCCGTTTTTGAATTCGGTCGGTCAGCTCTGGCTCGAAGAACAGAATCTGGTTCTTGCCTTGCTGGTAGGCGGAAACGCGCGCCGCGCGCGCATTGGCCATTAGCTGCGTGGCGGTGACTGGCGCTTCGCCATCATAATGCACAATGCCGATGCTGCCGGTCGGGTGCAGCGCCAGCGGGGCGACGTCACTCTGCTGCGGCGCGTTAATGCGCTCCATAATCTGGCGCGCCAGCCGCATCGCCATAAACGGGCGCGGAATGTCACTCGCCAGCAGGGCCAGCTCGTTATAACTCAACCTTGCCAGCACGCAGTTGGACGGCAGCACGTCAATAATCGAGTTGATCAGCGGGCAGCTCAGATGGCCGTCGTCGCGCAGGCTTTCAATACCAATCAGCAGCAGGTGGAAATCTTTCTCCTTCGGCGCGGCGTTCAGCCGCACCTGCAACTGTGCCATAAACTGCGCTTCATTATTTAACGCGCTGTCGGTCGTCGAAGTGATGTCCTGCACCTTCTGCTGCATTTTGAGTAAATGCTGCTGATTGCGGTTATAGCTGCGGATCAGCATGCCAAACTCATCATCCTCGTGGCGCGGGGGCAGAGTCAGCTGATGGCTACAAATTTCGTTTTCCGGCAGAGATTCCAGCTCGCGCGCAATGGCCCGCAAGGGTTTTACCACCAGACGATTCACGCACCAGCTCACGGAAATGGTCAAAATCAGCGCCAGCAGCAAGTAAGTGGTCAGCATGGTCGACAGCGCGCTGATGATGAACTGGTACATCCGATAAGAGTCAGCCTGAAGCACTAAATAGGCTAAGGGTTTGGGGTCTTTCGGGCTGGCCGCCGCCGAGTAGAGCGGCACGGAAATCTTCACCGGCAAGTTAAAACCGCGCGTTATCCATTCAGGGACCGGGCGGCCCGCAGGAAAATTGGTATGCAGCGCGGCAATTTCATTGGGCATCACCACGTCGGCTCGGCTGAGAATACCCACCGGACGCAGCGTATTAAGAATTTCTTGTGTTTCGTTAAGATTGACGTCAAGCACCGCCTGCGACAGGGGCTTTCTCACGGAATGGGCAATATTTTCAAGCTGTTGGGCGTAATCCTCCCTCCGCTGCTGCACAAAGTGAAACAGTTGGATGAGGATAAAAATACAGATAGTGATCACCGCAACGGTGGATACCGCCGCCATCTGTTTAATGGTTAATGAACGCCTGACTCGCAACCTAGTTCTCCATGAGATGCCAACCTGATCAACCCGCCTATCCTAACAGTGCAAACGGGAGGAACAATAGCTTGGCGCAGTATACCTGATAAGCCCCCTTTCTCATGCCCTAACCGAGGGTTTTATGCATTAAAATCCTTGTTTTATATCAAAGGATAATAGCGATTTAACCCCTGATAAGTTCATGGTATCTCTAATATAAATAGTGAATATCAATGCTCTTAGCCACGCGGCAGCGAATAAAGCGAATAAAATCGGCTATTAGTCTAACGCTGAGCAGCCTAGAGGGGTAAATGTGCTGTATAAGCCGTAAAAACTGGGATCAATGCGCCTGCTCACCAGCAAACAAAAGGAGATCACATCTAACCCTCTGTTTATCATGAAATTACATCAAAATAGGTCTGAGGGAGCCACCAGCTTATTTTTCGTAAATACTGGTTCTAAATGGACAATAACTGATACATTAAGATTATTCCTACGTCATAAATAATCTAGATTTTAACTAAGACATTCTGAAAAATAGCGGCACTGAGCAGGGAAGTTTTACGCCTAATACCTCTGATAACAAAAATCCTATCGGGCATAAAATATGAATAATTATGACGACATTAAGCGTTTCATTGATAAATCAAAAACTGAAGGTCTTGATTATAAAGAAATAAATGAAAAGTCGATGGGGAATGGCATCACCAGTTCGATGAATAAATGGACGCTGATTAAGCAAATTTCCTCTGGCGATGAGCCACAGGTGGCGTTAGACAATGGTCGCACGACCCAGCCAACGCCACAGCCAGTGAACCAGGAAGAGTTCAAAAACGTGGCTCCCGCCGCGCATAAAACAGAGATTTCCTCTCCGACTCCCGCACGTGCCGCCGAGGCTAAAAATGTCTCAAATGACATTGTCAGCTCCTCAATCACGCCAGTCGACATGAATATTCTCGACACTCTGCGCGCCGCCCTGCCGGACGCAGAAACCGCGCCGCAACCAGCTCCAGCGCCTCAGTCTGCCTCTCCTTTTGCCACCAGGCAGCCTGCCCCGGCAGCCGTTCAGCCAAAAGAGACCGGCAACCCATTTCGCCAAATGTTTAAACAAAAAGCGCCACAGCCCGAGGGGAATACCCTGCCTCGCGACACGCCGCTTCAACCCCTGTTAGAGATGATTGCCTCATGCCGTTAGTTTGTGTGTGTTCCCCAAAAGGCGGGGTCGGTAAAACCACGGTCGCGTCGAATCTGGCGTATTCACTTGCCCGCAGCGGCAGCAAAGTGCTGGTTATCGATTTCGACGTACAAAATGCCCTGCGCCTGCACTTTGGCGTGCCTATCTCTGACACGCGCGGCTTCGTGGCGGGCTCAGGGAATGAATCCGACTGGAGCCAGTTCATCCTCAAGGCCGGTTCAAACACCTTCGTGCTGCCTTATGGCGAAGTCACCGAAGAGCAGCGGATGGAGTTCGAGCATCAGTTAACCCTCGATCCCCACTTCTTGCAGCGCGGCCTGAATACCGTGCTCAACTATCCGGGGCTGGTGATCATTGCCGATTTCCCTCCCGGCCCTAGCCCGGCATTGAAAGCAGTGCAGGCGCTGGCGGATCTCCACGTGGTGGTGATGCTGGCGGACACCGCGTCACTGTCGTTATTACCCTTGATGGAAAAAAATCGGCTGATCGGCACACCTTTGAATAATAAAAAAGGTGAGTATTACGTGGTCAACCAAAGTGATACCCGCCGGACATTAAGCCGCGACGTCACCCAGTTCTTCGAACAGCGTTTGAATGAACGCTTGTTAGGCACCATCCACAGGGATGAATGTGTGCCAGAGGCCAACGCCTCGCAGCGATCGATTATTGATTTCAGCCCGGTATCGGCCTCGGCCTTTGATATTGAGCTTATCAGCAAAAAAGTCGCCGCTATTTTAGGGATCAAAGTCGGCGATGGGGAATTGCATGCCTCTCCAAAGCCAGACAATTATTAATAGCTCCAGCAGAAAGCGACCCTAAAAGCGATGAATAAATTCCTATTCTCCCTGCTCGTACTTCTTTTACTGCCCGTTGCGGCAGTTATTATCATTACCCCTATGGATAGCCAGAAACAGTATATTTTTGGCTTAATCAGTATCGGCCTGTTATTTATTCTGGGCCGCATCAAGCACCGCCGAATTTCTATTGTGTTGGTTATTCTGTCGTTGCTAATGTCCACCCGATATATCTACTATCGGGCCACTGAAACCCTGCATTTCAATTCCACTATTGAAACCATTTTGGGCTTAGGCCTATTTTTGGCGGATATTTATGTCTGGGTGGTCTTAATTCTGGCCTATTTGCAGACCATGTGGCCATTGAATCGCACCATCGAGCCATTGCCTGCCGACATGTCATTGTGGCCGACGGTGGATATTTATATCCCGAGTTATAACGAAAGTCTGGACGTGGTTCGTGACACAGTGCTGGCGGCGCAATGCATTGATTACCCGAAAGATAAGCTCAAAATCTATCTATTGGATGACGGCAAGCGCGACGAGTTCGCGGTGTTCGCCGCCGACGTCGGTGTGGGGTATATCACCCGCAATAATAACGCTCACGCCAAAGCCGGTAATTTAAATAACGCGATGAAATTAACCCGTGGCGAGCTGATTTGTATTTTCGACTGCGACCATGTGGCAACCCGAGTCTTTTTACAGGCCACCGTCGGTGGTTTCCTGAAAGACGAAAAATTGGCGCTGGTTCAGACGCCGCATTATTTCTATTCCCCCGATCCTTTCGAACGCAACCTGTCGATTGGTCGCAATATTCCCAAAGAGGGCTCGCTGTTTTATGGCCCCATTCAGAAAGGGAATGATAATTGGAACGCCACCTTCTTCTGCGGCTCCTGCGCCGTTATTCGCCGCAGCGCGCTGGATGAAATTGGCGGCTTTGCGGTAGAAACCGTAACCGAAGATGCCCACACCGCGCTGAAAATGCAGCGTCTGGGCTGGAAATCGGCCTTTTTGGCCATTCCGCTGGCGGCGGGTTTAGCCACCGAGCGACTGGGCCTGCACGTCATTCAGCGTACCCGCTGGGCGCGCGGCATGACGCAAATCCTGCGCATGGATAACCCACTGTTTGGTCGCGGCCTGACCTTCCCGCAGCGCCTTTGCTACCTGAACGCGATGATCAGCTTCCAGTCCGGCTTGCCGCGCGTGGTGTTCCTGACCGCGCCAATCGCCTTCCTGCTGTTCAACCTGAATATCATCGCCTCCTCTTCGAGCCTGATTTTTGCCTACGCCCTGCCGCATCTGGTGATGTCGATTTACATGAATTCGCGGCTCAACGGCAAATTCCGCTACTCCTTCTGGGGCGAAGTGTATGACACGGTCATGGCCTTCCACCTGATTATCCCGACCCTGCTGACGCTGGTTTCGCCGAAAAGAGGCAAATTCAACGTGACGGACAAAGGCGGGCTACTCGACAACGGCTTCTTTGACTTCCACATCGTTAAGCCACACATGATCGCGCTGGCACTGATGCTGATGGGCATCGGTTGGGGGCTGATCCGCGTGGTGTTCCACAACTATTTCGACGTCGACCCGAGCGTTATCGCGCTCAACGTGGCGTGGGGCAGCTTCAGCGTGCTTATCCTGCTGGCGGCCATCGCCGTGGCGAAAGAGACCCGTCAGGTGCGCAAAACCATTCGCGTGGAAGCCGCCATTCCGGCCATTATTCACTACGCCAACGGCATCTCCCTGCGCACCCAAACCATTGATATGTCGATGGGCGGCGTGCAGTTGGTGACGCCGGATGAGCGTTATATCAATGAAGAGATTGAAGAGGTGGAAATCCAGCTGGCTTCGGGCGCGGAGAGCTTCCCGGTCAGCCAGATCAGCGCCAATAAAGACCGTATCCGCCTGCAATTTGAAAATCTGCCGCTGGATAAACGCCGCGAGCTGGTGCGCGTGGTGCTGTCGCGCGCCGATGCGTGGATTGGTGATGAATACCCGCAAGACCGCCCGCTTCATTCGCTGTTCGGCATTGCGCGTTGCGTCTTTGACCTGTTCTTCGGCACTTGGCGCGAGCGTCGGGTCAAAAATAAGCTGCAAAAATCAGCCAGCAAGAGTGAGGCAGCATGAAGTCATTACCCCATAAATCAATAGCTTCTGGGCTATATCGCCGTTTGTCCCAAGGCGCACTGCTGGCGTTAGGCATGCTGCCTCTGGCACAAACCAGCGCGGAAGATACGCCCGTGGCGGCTAATACCGACGCCAGCGCCTTGCCCGCTTCTCCGTCGTGGATGCCACCCGCGCCTGCGGCTTCCGCCGTGGAAACCGCCACACCAGCAGAAACAGCGCCCGCGCCGGTGGTGCAAGCCACGCCTGCGCCAGTAGAAACCGCCCCGGCCCCTACTGCGGCTGTGGTTGAAGCCGCGCCAGCCCCCGTCGCTATGGTTCAGCCTTTCGCCAACAGCATTAGCGTGGCCGATATGGGCCAGAAGCACGGCTTAACCCTGAGTGGCGGCCAGCTTCAGTCCGGGATTATTTTCACCCTGCCGACCGATCAAGTGATCACCAATGCCAAGCTTTCACTGGCTTTGAAAATCTCCCCGGCGCTGATTGCCCGCAACACCACGCTGGAGCTGATGCTAAACGGCCAGCCGCTGGGCAGCTTGCCGCTGAGCGAAGAGAGCAGCGCCGGTGACCTGTTCGAGCTGGATATCCCGTCAGCCATGGTGGTGTCGCGCAACAACCTCAGTTTCCGCGTGCATGACAACAACACCATGGCCTGCGAGAAAGACCAGTCCGACAAGTATTGGGTGACGGTGCTGCCTACCTCGCACATCAATTTGGAAGGGCAGCAGTTGAATACCGGCCGCGACCTCGGCAAGTTCCCGCGCCCGTTCTTCGACGCGCTGGAGATGCAGGAATCCACCGTGCCGATGGCTTTCACCTCGTCGCTACAGCCGCAGGATGTCAGCGCGGCGGCGATGGTCGCCTCCTATTTGGGCGTGCTGTCTGATTATCGCGGCGTGGACTTCCCGGTGGTGCTGAATGACTTACCTCAGCAGAGCGGGATTGTTTTTGGCAAGCCGGGGGACAAAATTGGCTCGCTAACGCTGCCTGCCAGTCAGGGTCCGCGCATCCAACTGATTGATAACCCGAATAATCCGGTCTACAAGCTGCTGTTGATCACCGGCAATGACGAAAACCAGCTGCGCCAGGCGGCCTATCGTCTGGTCAGCGCCCCGCTTCCGGCCAACACCGAGTCTCTGGACGTCACCCAGCAGACCATTCCGGCGCGCCAGCCTTACGACGCGCCGCACTGGATTGACACTTCGCGCCCGGTGACGCTGGGTGAACTGGTCGCGCGCGACCAGAGTCCGCTGACCGCCACCGGCATTTACCATAACGAAATCCACGTGCCGTTCCGCGCCGCGCCGGACCTGTTTATGTGGGATGGTCACACCATTCCGGTGAAAATCGATTACCGTTTCCCGACAGAAAACTGGATTGATGAAGAGAACTCGCAGCTCAATGTGTCGATTAACGGCACCTTCCTGCGCAACCTGACGGTGAATAAAGTCGGCCTGCTGGAGAGCGTCTGGCGGCGCATCGGCTTCGACAGCCGTCAGGAGAGCTACAACCTTCAGCTCCAGCCATACCTGATTTATGGTGATAACCAGCTGGCGTTCTACTTCGACATTCAGCCGAAGAAAGACGCGCCGTGCAGCATCATGAGCAGCGACAACATTAAGAGCCGCATCGACCCGAACTCTTATATCGACTTGAGCAACAGCTACCACTTTGCCCAGCTGCCGAACCTCTCTTACTTCGTCGGCGCGTCCTTCCCGTTCTCCAAACAGGCGGACTTCGCCGACACGCTGATGCTGCTGCCAGAAGCACCGTCGGCCGGGGAGATCCATACCCTGCTGAACATGGCAGCGCGTGCGGGCAGTGCCACCGGCGTGCCGGTAAATCATGTGGAAGTGGCGTTTGGGCTGAAAGGCAACGAGCAGGATAACCCGCTGTTTGATCGCGATATTTTGGCTATCAGCACGCTGGGAGATTCGCCGTTTAACCAGCAACTGCTGCATGACTCGCCGTTCGCCATCAACAACAATTCGCTGAGTGTGAAAACGCCGGACCAGTGGCAAAGGGTGCTGGATGCCTTGACCGGCGACTGGTATCGCCAGCCGCTGGACGCCGACCGTTACCTCTCTTCCACCGGCGCGTGGCGCGGCTTTGTGAGCTATCGCTCGCCTTGGTCGCCGTCTCACGTGGTGGTGGTCGCCACCGGCACCGACGACCAGCAGCTGCTGAAAATCCACAGCGACCTTAAGTCGTCGAAGATTAACGCCGGGGTGCGTGGCGACTTAGCCATTGTCACCGATGAAAACGGCATTCGCAGCTTCACCGTCGGCAAGCAGTTCCCGACTGGCCAGATGCCGTGGTACATGATGGTCATCTGGTACGCCAGCTCGCACATCGTGATTTTGTCGCTGATAACCGTGGGTATTTCCCTGCTGCTTGGCCTCAGCCTGTATGTCCTGCTGGCAAGACACGCGGCGAAGCGTTTGGGTAAGAAGCCGACGCAATGAACATAACAATAACGATGATATCTGACTCGGCGATCACCGGAGTTAACCATGAAAAACAATAAGCTATCTCTGGCGGTGTTCAGGGCTATTTATCTGGTAGGGATCGCCGGGTTGGGAAGTGCTGCGTGGGCGGCTCAGGCGGCGGATACCTCCAATCCGGCGTTGAAAGCCTTGTTCGATCAGGCGGCCTACTGGCATGACCGCGCCCACGACGATTTAGCCAAAGACGCGCTGAACAAAGTGCTGCTGGTTGACCCGAATAACGCGCAGGCGCTCTATTTGATGTCGCTCTATTCAATGCAAAGCGGCGACAAGGCGGCAGCCAACCAGTGGCGGGACAAACTGAGCGCGGTTTCGCCGCAGGACCCGCGCCTCGACTCGCTGAACAACGCCAAGGCCGTGCAATCTATTCCTCCGGCCCAGTTGGCCGCCGCGCGGCAGATGGCGACTCAGGGCAATATCAGCGGCGCGCTGACCGCCTACCGTTCGCTGTTCAATGGCGACCAGCCGCTGGACAGTCTGGCCAACGAATATTACCTGACCATGGCGGGCGACAAGTCCCTGCAACCTCAGGCAATTCAGGGTCTGCAACAGCGGGTGGCCCAGCACCCGGAAGACGCCACGGCGCGGCTGGCTCTGGGTAAAGTGCTGACTTATCAGGAATCTACTCGGCGTGACGGCATTAATCTGCTCGGCAGCATGGCGGCCAACAGCTCGGAGGCCGATCGCTCACTGCGTCAGGCTTTATTGTGGATGGTGCCGCGCGAAAGCGATCGCGAGCTGTATCAGGGTTATCAGGCACGTCATCCCAATGACACCAGCGTGATGGCCTATTTCCAGAAAAACATTGGCGGCGCGGCGAAAAGTCAGGGGTTCGACGAGCTGAATAGCGGCAACGTCAACGATGCCAAATCGCAATTCGAAACCGTGTTAAACGGCAATCCAAACGACGCCGATGCTCTCGCCGGGCTGGGTTATATCGCCCAGCGCAACGGCGATTTCGCCGCAGCGGCGGATTACCTCGCGCGCGCGGCGCAACAGGGAGGCAGCAATAGCGCCCAGTTGGCGGCTCAGGCGCAGGACTCGCAGTTTTATGCACAACTGAGCAAAGCCAAAAATGACGCCGGAGCGGGCAACTTCGACGCCGCGCTGGCCAGCGTCACGCCGCTGACTCAGGCCGCTGGCGACAAAGGGCTGTCCGCCAGCCTGCTGCGCGCCGACATTTTGCGCCGCAAAGGCGACTTGCCCGCCGCCGAACAGCAGTACAGCCAGCTCGGTGATAATCAGGATGCTCGCGCGGGGTTGTACTACGTTTTACGCCAGCAGAATAAAACCGCCGAAGCCAATCAGGTGCTGCAAACCCTGCCGACCGCGCTGCGCAATAAGCTGCAACCCCCGGGGGTGGCTGATGTCATCGAGCCGATGCGCCGCCAAGCCGCGCAGGCCGTGGCTAATAATGATCCGCAGCGCGCCTTGATGATTCTGCAACAGGCGCGCGAGCGCCAGCCGAACAACGTCTGGGTGAAGCTGGACATCGCGCGCATTCTGCAAAAACAGGGGCAAACCGGGCAGGCGCAGTCTCTGATGGCGAGCGCGAATCAGCCGGGCGCAGGGGCAACCGAACTCTACGCCGCCGCCCTGTTCGCTTCAGAAACGCAGAACTGGTCCACCGCCAGCGCCCTGTTGGCGCGCATTCCGCGTGCCAGCCAGACTCCCGCCATGCGCGAACTCGGCCAGCGGGCGAACTTCAATCAGCAGATGGCTTCGGCTGAAATCTACTTACGCCAAGGGGACAGCGCCGCGGCCGCCAACACCCTGCGCGCTCTAGCGCAGAACCCACCGTCGGCCCCCGCCGATGCGGGCGCGCTGGCGAAAAACTTAGCCGCCACCGGGCAAATTCCGCTGGCGGTGCAGATTGTCCGCCAGAATATGCGCCAAGGGGTGCATGGCAATGCCGGAGACTATGCCGACCAGATAACCGTGCTGAATCAGGCCGGGCTGAGCGGCGAGGCGCAGGCGTTCTTACAAAATCCGCAGATTCAGGCCAGCTCGACGCCGACCGAAATGGCCGGAATGCGCAACGGCTTTGTGATTAATCAGGCCGACGAACTTCGCGAGCAGGGCCAATACGCGGCGGCTTACGACAAGCTGGTTGTCGCCCTGCAGGCCGATCCGCAAAACCGCGACCTGATGCTGGCGATGGCTCGTCTGTACCAGTCCGGCAAAATGAATAAGCAGGCGGGTCAGGTTTATAACTACCTGATGAGCAACGATACTCCGACGCAGGACGCGCGCGTCGGCGCGATTAACGTCGCGCTAGCCGATGGCGATACCTCGCGGGCGCACCAATTGATGAATGGCTTAACCGGGCCACGCACGCCAGACCGCCTGCTGCTGGCCGCAAGAGTTGCCGAAGCCGAAGGCGACCACCAGCAGGCGCTGGCGCTGCTGCGCTCGGCCAAAGGCAAGATGATCGGGTTGGAAGGCGCGGACGGCGGTTCGTCGCAGATTGCCGGATTGCAACTGAGCGACAACCCGTTCATCAACCGTTCTACCCGCACCTCGCGCACCACCACTCAGTCGGTGTATGGCACGGTGATGCCGTGGCAGCAGCCGGACCAAGTCTCCTCCACCAGTACCGTGCCTCTGCCGGGCGCAGCGCCAACCGCCGTGGTTCAGCGCAATGCCACTGAAAAGCAGATCGACGACATGCTCGACCAGCTGCAAGACAGAACCGCCAACTGGGTGCAGGGCGAACTGTCGGTGCGCGGGCGCGATGGGGAAAGTGGTCTGAGCCAGCTGACCGAAGCCAAAGCGCCGATGAGCTTCTCCTTCGTACCGTTCGACACGTCGCGCGTCACGCTGGGGGTCACGCCGGTCACGCTGGACGCGGGTTCAAGCAGCGGCAGCGCCAACAACCGCTTTGGTACTGGCGCGCTGCACGGCGAACTCAGCCCGCTGGCTCAGGCGCAGCAAAACGCCTCCAACACCCCGGCCTCGCCGTCGCAGTACATCGCCAAAGAGTCTTCGGGTTCGCAGAGCGAGTCCGGCGTCGAGCTGAACGCCGCGCTGAGTGGCGACAACTACAAGGTGGACGTCGGCTCCACGCCGCTGGGTCAGGATTTAACTTCACTGGTCGGCGGCGCGCAGTGGGCGCCTAAGCTGGGCGACTTCACCACCCTGACCGTGACCGCCGAACGCCGCGCGGTCAACGACAGCCTGCTTTCCTATGTCGGGGCCAGAGACGCCTATACGGGCAGCAAGTGGGGGCAAGTCACCAAAAACGGCGGCAGCGTCAATTTATCCTATGACGACGGCGACGCCGGTTTCTACGCCGGTGGCGGCTACTACAGCTATCTGGGCGACCACGTCACTTCGAACAAGGCGGTGAACGCCAACGTTGGGCTGTATATCCGCCCGTACCGCTATGACGACCGCGAGTTGAAAACCGGTGTCAATGTCGGCTATATGAACTTCGACAAAAACCTTAGTTACTTCAGCTATGGTCAGGGTGGCTACTTCAGCCCGCAGAACTACGTCAGCGTCTCCTTCCCGGTGGAGTACACCCAGAAGTATGATGATTGGGATCTGAAACTCAGCGGCTCGGTCGGCTACCAGTCTTACACGCAGGACGAAAGCCCTTATTTCCCTGAAGACTCAAACCTGCAAAGCCAGTTGGAACAGCTGGTCGCCGACGGCAAAGCGCAGGAAGCCTTCTACTCCGGCGGCTCGAAAAACGGCATCGGCTGGAACGCGGGGATCGGCGGCAACTATCACCTGAACAAAAATATGCAGATTGGCGGGCAAGTGGGCTATGACACTTTCGGCGACTACAATGAAAGCAAAGCTCAACTCTACTTCCGCTATCTTATGGGCCAGAATTGATCTCAGTGACGGAAAAAACCATGCAACAACAAGACTATACACAGGTCGAGCAGCAGTATTATCGCCAGCGTAAACAGACTTCAGGCTGGCAAAATCTGGTGCAGGTGCTGTTCTCAGGGATCCTTTCCTCAGCGGATGATGAAGACGGGCGACGCTTTCTGGCACTGATGGGCAGCAATCTAGCCAAGCAGTACCCGCTGGCGGCCGCCGCCACCTTGGGCGAGCTGGAAGACCAGCTCAATCAGCTGCTCGGCCAGTTCGACTGGGGCGTGGTGAAGATTGAAGCCACCAATCAGCAGCTGACGCTGGCGCACATCGCTTGGCCTGCGGCCCCGCAGGGCAGCGATGAATCCCTGTGGCAAATGGCGCTGGTTGCGGTACTGGAAGGGGCTTACGGCGAATGGTTACTGGCACAGGGCGGGCAGCCTTCGGTGTCACTCCGCTGGCAGGAAAGCAGTCGCGAAGGCGTGCTGCTTTTCCGTTATCAAAATGGATTGTAAGGAATTTTTATGTTGTCAGTTCGGGCACGTCGCCTGCTGTTGTGGCTTGGCGTTTTCTGTTCACTGTTTTCAGCGGCAGTAATGGCGCAGAACAATGGCTGGTCTGAGTATAAAAGTCGATTTCTGCTGGCCGACGGGCGCATTGCCGATACCGCCAACAAAGGCGTGAGTCACACCGAGGGGCAGGGTTTCAGCATGCTGCTGGCGGTGTACAACAATGATCAGAAGAGTTTCGATCAGCTGTGGCAGTGGGCCAATAAGAACCTGTATCGCAAGGATATTGGCCTCTATTCATGGCGCTATGACCCGAACGCCACCCCCAAAGTGGCGGATAAAAACAACGCGTCTGACGGCGATACCTTGATGGCTTGGGCGCTGCTGCTGGCGGGCGATCAGTGGCATGACCCGCGCTATACGCAGGCTTCGAACAAACTCCAGTCCGCACTCATTAAGAATACGGTGATCGACTACGCCGGATATAAAGTGATGCTGCCGGGCGTTTCGGGCTTTAACCAGACCAGCTCAATAACCCTCAATCCGTCCTATTTCCTGTTCCCCGCGTGGCAGGCTTTCTACCAGCATAGCCATTTGAAAGTGTGGAAAGATCTGGATGAAAGTGGCGTCGCGCTGCTCGGCAAGATGACCTTTGGCGAACTGCGTTTGCCGACCGACTGGGTGACGCTGCAAGCCGACGGCACCCTGCTGCCTTCCAGCAAATGGCCGCCGCGCTTTAGCTACGACGCAGTGCGCATCCCGCTCTATCTCGGCTGGGCGCACGCTGGCAGCCCTAACCTCGCGCCTTATATCCAGTGGTGGCAGAAGTCCCCGCGCGACACCACCCCTGCTTGGGTTGACGTCATGACCGGCACCAAAGCCGACTACAACATGTCCCCCGGCCTGCTGGCCATCCGCGACTTCACCATGGCCAACCGCAGCGCCATCAGCCCCGACCTCGCCCCAAAAGATGACTACTACTCCTCGTCCCTGCAACTGTTGGCGTGGTGGGCAAGTCAGGGGAAATAATTGTATATATGCAATGGATTGGCTGAGTATCCATTGCATATTTAATATGATTTGGACGAAAAAAAGCCCGCAATCGCGGGCTTTTTGTTTTGCAGCAGACGGGTCGAAGCCAGTGGTTAGGCCACGGTTTGCGTCTGGCCGTTCTCGTCTTGATCGACGGCGAAGCAGGCTACCAGCTGGTCGCCGTACTGCTTGAGCTGCGGCTGGAACTGTTTGCAGGTGCTGAAGGCGCGGCGGCAGCGGGCGTTGAACGCGCACCCGGCCGGTGGGTTCAGCGGGCTTGGCAGTTCGCCGGTCAGCTTGATGCGCTCGCGGCGTTCATCCGGGTTCAGGCGCGGCGTCGCGGAGAGCAGCGCTTGGGTGTACGGATGGCGCGGATTGTTGAAGATGGCGTCTTTCGAGCCTTTCTCCACGCAGCGGCCGAGGTACATCACCATCACTTCGTCGGCGATGTGCTCCACCACGGAGAGGTCGTGCGAGATGAAGACATAAGACAGACCGAGGTCTTTCTGTAAGTCCATCATCAAGTTCAGTACCTGCGCGCGCACCGAGACGTCCAGCGCGGAGACTGGCTCATCGGCGATCACCACGTCCGGGTCTAACATCAGCCCGCGGGCAATGGCGATACGCTGACGCTGGCCGCCGGAGAACATATGCGGATAGCGGTCGTAATGCTCGGTTTTCAGGCCCACTTTGGCCATCATTTCGAGTGCTTTTTCGCGGCGCTCTTTGGCTGACAGCTTGGTGTTGATCAGCAGCGGCTCTTCGAGGATCTGCCCGACTTTCTTACGCGGGTTCAGCGATCCGTAAGGATTCTGGAACACGATTTGGATCTTCTGGCGACGCAGCTTTTCAGCCGTGGCGTCAGGCTTGAGCAAATCCTGCCCGCGATAGTAAAGCTCACCGCCGGTTGGGATTTCAATCATGGTCAGCAAGCGGCCCAGCGTGGATTTCCCACAGCCAGACTCGCCCACCACCGCCAGCGTTTTACCGCGCTCAAGGTCAAAAGAGACGCCGTCGAGGGCTTTTACCGTGCGCTCAGGAGCAAACAGCCCCTTCTTCACCGGATAGTGTTTCTTCAGGTCAATCGCCTGCAACAGCGGCTCTGACTTCACAGAATTATCATGACTCATAAGTTGGTCTCCCGGCATCATCGAGCGGGTAGTGGCACTTCGACTGGCGTCCATTGCCCAAGTCGCGCAGTGCAGGTTCTTCTTTACGGCAGCGATCGTTAGCATACGGGCAGCGCGGGTTGAGCAGGCAGCCGTTCGGGCGGTCATATTTACCCGGCACGACGCCCGGTAATGACTGCAAACGGGCCTTGTCCGCCGCGAATTCCGGCAGGGAACGCAACAGGGCTTGGGTGTACGGATGGCGCGGCGCGCGGAAAATTTCCGACGCGCGGGCGGACTCAACCACCTGCCCGGCGTACATCACGATGATGTGCTGCGCGGCCTCGGCAACCAGTGCCAAGTCGTGCGTGATCAGCATCAGCGCCATGTTCTCTTTCTGTTGCAGCTCCAGCAGCAGCTCAATGATCTGCGCCTGAATGGTCACGTCGAGCGCGGTGGTCGGCTCATCGGCAATCAACAGTTTCGGACGGCAAGCGATCGCCATCGCAATCATCACGCGCTGGCTCATACCGCCAGAAAGCTGGTGTGGATAAACATCCAGGCGCGAAGCGGGGTCAGGAATACCCACCAGCGTCAGCAGGTCGATAGTGCGCTGACGACGCGTTTTACGGTTGCCGCCCTGATGCACCTTGATGGCTTCCATGATCTGGAAACCTACGGTGTAGCAAGGGTTGAGGCTGGTCATCGGGTCTTGGAAAATCATCGCGACTTCGGCACCGACAATCTGGCGGCGCTCTTTTTCGCTCATTTTCTGCAGGTCGCGACCACCAAACTCCAGCGTCTCAGCCATCACTTTGCCGGGGAAGTCGATAAGCCCCATCAGCGCCAGTGAACTGACTGATTTACCCGAGCCGGACTCGCCAACAATGCCGACGACTTCACCCTGTTTAACGCTGTAGCTGATACGGTCAACCGCGCGGAACGGCGTGCCTTCGTCACCAAAGTGAACGGAAAGCTTATCTACGGTCAGCAGGGTTTTGCCAACCGGTACATCTTTAATCAATGTGGTTTCCATCTCTCGTCCCTTACTGCTTGAGTTTAGGGTCAAGGGCGTCGCGCAGACCGTCACCCATCAGGTTAAATGCCAGTACCGTCAACAGAATGATCACGCCCGGGAAGGTCACAACCCACCACGCGCTCTGAGCAAACTGCAATACGTCGGACAGCATAGTGCCCCACTCAGGCGTTGGCGGCTGTGCGCCCATGCCGAGGAAGCCGAGAGCCGCCATATCCAGAATGGCGTTGGAGAAGCCGAGCGATGCCTGAACAATCAGCGGCGCTAAGCAGTTAGGTAAAATGTTCACGAACATCTGGCGCGCGGAACCTGCACCCGCCACGCGTGAAGCCGTCACGTAGTCACGGTTCACTTCGACCAGCACCGCGGCGCGGGTCAAACGCACATAGTGCGGCAGGGCGACGAAGGTCAGAGCCAGCGAGGCGTTGACTATCGACGGGCCGAAAATCGCCACCAGTACCAGTGCTAACAGCAGGCTTGGCAGCGCCAGCATGATGTCAACGATACGCATGATAGTGGCGTCAACCACGCCGCCGTAGTAACCGGCGAACAGGCCAAAGACCACGCCGAGGATCAGCGACAGCACCACCACCAGACAACCAACCAGCAGCGACAGGCGCGCGCCGTACATCAGGCGAGACAAGATGTCGCGACCCACGTCGTCGGTGCCTAACAGGAACTTCCAGCTTCCGCCTTCCTGCCAGACCGGCGGGCGCAGCAGCGCGTCACGGAACTGTTCGGCTGGGCCGTGGGGAGCAATCACGTTAGCGCCAATGGCGATAACCAGCATGATGATGATGTAAACCAGGCCAGTCACGGCCCCTTTGTTGCGCTTAAAGTAGTGCCAGAATTCGCGCATTGGCGGCATCGGCGTCGGCGCTGCCGTCACTATTTCGTTAGCAACGGGCTCTGTAACTTGAGACATAGTGAGCCCCTTATTTTCTGTGGCGAATACGCGGGTTGACCACGCCGTAGAGCACGTCTACCAGCAGGTTAACCACGATAATCAGAATGGCGACCAGCAAGACACCGCCCTGCACGACCGGATAGTCGCGGCGTTGTAATGCATCAATCAACCAGCGGCCGAGTCCTGGCCAAGAGAAGATGGTTTCCGTCAGGATGGCACCGCCAAGCAGCGTACCGACCTGCAAACCAATGATGGTCACGACCGGCAGCAGCGCATTGCGCAGTGCGTGGACCACGATGACGCGCATACGGCTCACGCCTTTAGCGCGCGCGGTACGGATGTAGTCTTCGCCCAGCACTTCCAGCATGGAAGAACGGGTCATACGCACGATTACCGCCAGCGGGATAGTCCCGAGCACGATGGCAGGCAGGATCATGTGCATCACGGCGTCTTTGAAGTCACCCGGCTCGCCCCAGATTAAGGAGTCGATCAGCATGAAGCCGGTCAGCGGCTGGCTGTCATCAAGGAACACGGTGTCGCTTATTCGCCCCGACACGGGCGTGAGATTAAGATGCACCGAGACCAGCATCACCAGCATGATGCCCCACCAGAAGATAGGCATTGAGTATCCCGTCAATGAGATACCTACGGCGGTGTGGTCAAAGATGGAGCCGCGCTTCACCGCCGCCAATACCCCCACGGGTATACCGACGATCACCGCGAAAATCATGGCGCAAATGCCTAATTCCAGCGTGGCTTTGAAACGTGGCACGAACTCCTGCCAAACAGGGACGCGGCTTTTTAACGAGACGCCAAGGTCGCCGTGCAGCACCCCTGTCACATAGTTGAAGTATTGTTGGTACAGCGGTTTGTCGAGGCCCATTTCGGCCATCAGCTGTGCGTGGCGCTCAGCAGAAATACCGCGTTCTCCGGCCATGATGGTCACCGGGTCGCCTGGAATCATGTGCACGAAGGCAAAAGTCAGCAAAGTTATGCCGATAAACGTTGGGATAACTAACCCCAGACGTCGGAGTATGAACTGAAACATATCCCGTACTCTCTTGTATAAAATGCCCGGAGAACCGTAGCTCGCCGGGCTTATTGTTAGCTCACAAAACTATAAAGCACTGAACTAAAAGACGTAGTGAGCGCGCAGCGAGCGATACAGCTCTCCGTGCGCTCAAGAGTCAATTACTCAATAGATACGTTTTCGAAGTGGTGTTTGCCCAGTGGATCTACCACATAGCCTTTGACTTCTTTACGCACTGGCTCATAAACGGTGGAGTGAGCCACGATCAGCGCAGGCGCTTGGTCATGCATCACAACCTGAGCCTGTTGGTACAGCGCAGCACGTTTGGCGTGATCAGATTCAGCACGAGCTGGCTGGATCAGGTCTTCAAACGGCTTGTAGCACCAGCGAGAGTAGTTAGAACCGTCTTTCGCCGCTGCGCAGCTGAACAGGGTGGCGAAGAAGTTGTCCGGATCCCCATTGTCGCCGGTCCAGCCCATCATCACAGCCTGATGCTCACCCGCTTTGGCGCGTTTCAGGTACTCGCCCCACTCGTAAGTCACGATGTTGGCTTTCACGCCCACTTTCGCCCAGTCAGCCTGAATCATCTCAGCCATGCGGCGAGCGTTCGGGTTGTATGGACGCTGAACAGGCATTGCCCACAGGTCGATGGTGAAGCCGTCAGCGTGGCCAGACTCTTTCAGCAGCTCTTTGGCTTTAACTGGATCGTATGGGTAATCAACGATGTCTTTGTTGTAGCCCCACATTGTTGGTGGGATCAGGTTCTTAGCCGCAGAGCCAGCACCCTGATAAACCGCGTCGATGATGGCTTGTTTGTTCACAGCCATGGTCAGTGCTTGGCGCACTTTCACGTCATCCAGTGGTTTTTTCTCAACGTTGAAGGAGACATAACCCACGTTCAGACCCGGTTGTTGCATCAGGTTGATGGTTTTGTCTTTCTTCATTGCAGCGATGTCAGCTGGGTTAGGGAACGGCATAACCTGACATTCGTTTTTCTGCAATTTGGCATAACGCACAGAAGCGTCAGGCGTGATGGAGAAGACTAAACGGTCGATCTGCGGCTTGGTGCCCCAATAGCCTGGGAAGGCTTTGTACAGGATGCGGGAGTCTTTCTGGTATTGCAGCAACTGGAATGGACCAGTACCGATTGGGTTCAGGTCAACTTTCTCCGGCGTACCGGCTTTCAGCATGTTCGCTGCATATTCACCAGACAGGATTGACGCGAAGTCCATACCCAGGTCAGCCAAGAATGGCGCTTCAGGGCGGTTCAACACGAACTGAACGGTGTAATCGTCAACTTTAACGATTTTGTTGATCAGGTCAGGCATGCCCATGCCTTCGAAGTATTCGTAGCTGCCGCCAGAAACGCCGTGGTATGGGTTGTTTTTGTCTAACTGACGCTCAAAGGAGTAAACCACGTCATCCGCGTTGAAATCGCGAGTCGGTTTGAAATCTTTGCTGTCTTGCCACTTCACGCCTTTGCGCAGGTGGAAGGTGTAGGTTTTGCCATCTGGGGAGATGTCCCACTTCTCAGCCAAACCAGGCTGCAATTCAGTGGTACCAATTTTGAACTCTACCAAACGGTTGTAGATAGGCACAGAGCTGGCATCGTAAGTGGTACCAGAGGTGAACAGCTGTGGGTTAAAGCCTTCAGGCGAGCCTTCAGAACAATAAACTAAAGTTTTGGCTTGGACGCTGGCGGCCACGGTCAGCGCTATCAGGCCCATACTGAATTTCAGTAGCCCTGCTTTACCCAAGGAGATTTTCATCGCTTGTGCTCCATCTATTAATGGTGATGTGGATGTGTGTGTTGTATTTGCAGCTCACGCCCCCCTTTATTTTTTATAGACGGGAGGCTGTGTTGCCCAATTCGCTGCGGAAAGTCTTTCCAGAAAAAGGGAGGAACGCCGAGGAGGCGTTTTCTCAGGCAAAACTCGTAAACTTAGCGTTACAAAAAATTACCGGAAAAATCTTCTGGTCTTACTTCGGGCTATCAATTTGGCAACTCTGATGGATGACGTCAATATAACCAATAGGCATTTACAAAGACTGTGAGTAACAGCAAACAAACATAAAAAAACCTTTCTTTAACATATGCAGGATGAAAGTTCAGCCATAAGCCATAAAGTCAACACATTCACCTATCTGACAGAATCATCTCAGCGCTTTACCCCGTTTTCATTCAAAAAAAATTTCTTGCCAAATGATGATTATATGAACGGTTATTGGTGTGATCGGGCCATAAGCCAGCGGAAAATGCTGAGAACGGATGAGATAATTTGCCGCGAACGCGCCAGAAAAGGGTGCAGATGGACGCCAAAATAGAGCCTGCGCTCCATTTTGGTGCAGTGAAGAAAAGGGTGTTTGTTACCGAGTGAAAGAATTTTACTTGCGACATTTTGTTGCGTATTGCGACATTACGGCGCATCTTATTGACCAATATGTACTCAAATAAAGGTGAAATTATGGCAACCAGCATCAGGCTTGATGATGATTTTGTCAGCGAAGTGAAAATCCACGCAGAAGCTACCCATCGAAGCATTCCAAAGCAGATCGAGCATTGGGCGAAAATAGGCCGAATTGCCGAAGATAACCCTGACCTTACCTATCGATTTATTATGGAAACACTCTTAGCCAAAAGTGAAATTGATAACCACAAGGTAACGCGTTATGTCAGAAGGACAGAGCGGTCAAAGGATTGATACGTTTGAGTCTCATCGTTTCTCAAAGGCACTAAATCGCTTACCGCAGCAGCAACAAGCCGTGGTGGAAGATGAGATTGAGCGCATACAGGACAACCCGGCTATCGGCGAGTTAAAGAAAGGGGATTTGAATTACCTGCGAGTGCACAAATTCCAACTCAACCATCAGCTCGCGCTAATAGGCTATAGCTGGGTCGAAGATAAAATTGCGCTGTATTTGCTGAGTCTGGATTCTCATGAAAACTTCTATAAGGATCAGAAGAATCATCGGAAGGCTGATTTAAAGCTAATGAAGTAACCACCAACCTCCTTCGGAGGTTCTCATCCTCATAAACTCCAGACGAAAAAAAACCTGCTTTAAAAAGCAGGTTTCTTAAATTGGTCGGCGAGAGAGGATTACGCGCATCTGCGATGCTTGCCCTGCGGGCCGTTGCTAAAGCAACGTGGTCTCGCTTCGCTCGGCTCAAACCTCCTTCGGAGGTTCTCATCCTCATAAACTCCAGACGAAAAAAAACCTGCTTCAAAAGCAGGTTTTTCAAATGTGGTCGGCGAGAGAGGATTCGAACCTCCGACCCACTGGTCCCAAACCAGTTGCGCTACCAAGCTGCGCTACTCGCCGAATTGGGCCGCATGTTACTGCTGCTGATTCGGAGCGTCAACGCCTTTTTATGACAACTCTGCTGACTGCTTAGAAATTCAGCGGAACCGGCATTTTCAGCCTTAAATACTGTCAGCAGACTGAGGTTTGGCACACCAATTATTGGCGGGATTAATACCACCGTCAGGCGAGGTGTATCCCAAACAGCCCAATATAGAGTCGAATAACTCTTCGTGACGTTTTTTGCCACCGACGCGCTGCTGGGCTTTTAACCTGTCGAAAGCTTCCTGATGGTCCGGCTGGGCAAGGAAACTGTCGGACGCCCAGGCAATCATCGGGACGCGGAATTGCTCGTCAGGGGCCATCTGGCGCGGCGTACCGTGCAGGTGCGAGTTCTCATCAATCGACTCGCCGTGATCGGCGGCATAGAACACCACGGCCTTTTTATCGCGCAGTGAGTCAATCACGTTGCCAATAAAGGTGTCGGTATAGAGCACGCTATTGTCGAAGGCGTTAATCAGCTGCGCCTTCGAACAAGAGCGGTCAACGCCCATGCACTCTGGCGTGTAGCGCGCAAAACTGCGCGGATAGCGCTGCGAGTACTGATAGTGCGAGCCTTTGGTGTGCAGAATGACTAAATGCTTGCCCTGCGGATGGTTTTTCACCGACTCCTGCAACTCATTCACCAGCAGCATGTCATCTACCGGCTTGCCGTCGTTGCGCTTTTCCGAGGCGATGATTTCGCGGAATGAGTAATTGTCAGTGTTGGTGTTGTTGTAGAACCACACTTCACTTTGCATCGCGAACAGCTCAGAGCTGAACCCCAGCGACTTGAGCACTGAAAACACATTTTTCTCTTTCAAGGTTCGCTGCGGATTATCTTCCGCCCCACCTTCCCGCACGAACATACAGCGCAGGGAGAGCTTAGTGGCGGTGTCGCACGAGGTGCCACGGAAAGCCACCAGATTCTCTTCTTGCGACAAACGCGGCGTGGTATCGCGCTCATAGCCGAGGATGCCCATATGGTCCCAGCGGGTGGTCTCGCCGATGATAAACACCACGTAAGTGTCATTAATTCCGGCCGGAGGAATGTAGGTGAACTTTTTCGCCGGGTCTAACAAGTTACTGGTGTCAGTGCTTTCATCCACCTGCGTGTAGGCAAAAAGCCCCAGCGCGGCCAGCCAGTTAGAAGGTAAATAGGAGTGTGCGACCACGCCGCCGTAGCTCGGCAAATCGACGTTAGTCAGCTTCTCATTCAAGCTCTGCTGGCGATCGAGCATGCGCAGCGGCAGCCATACCAGTGCCACCACCGCGAACAAGATAGCCAGCGGGATCAGGCGCTGGCCCGGCGTTTTCATCTGCTCAATCAGCGTCAGCCGCAGGTCATTCTTCCAGATAACAATCAGAGGAATAACGCTGACTACGGCCATCCACAAGAAGAAATACCAGCCAATCACTTCCTTGCTCAGGTCAATATCGGTGGTCATAACCGAGGCGATAATGCCGTAGCCAATGACCACGTTGAACATCACCATGTAATAGCTGGCGGCCACCGATATCAGCAGCAAAAGGCTGGCGATGATGCGGAAAAACAGGCGCCCGCCGAGTGATAACAGGCGCAGCAGGAAGAAGGTGAACAGCACGATGGCAACCACTTCAGTGACGGCCTGCATGACTTCGGTCAGATTGACGTTGTGGGCCATCGGTGCGAAACGGCGGTAAAACACGGAGACATTGAGGAAAATGCCGATGTAGATCGCTAACAAGAAGGAGAGATTTTGCTGCGATAGAGTCTTCACTCTATTCATGTAATGTGGTTATCCAGACAGTTTTAGAAAGATTCTGAATCATTGTGACATGTTTGATACCCACTGGTTCATAGATATTGGTCAGAAACGGGATTTGGCTAGAATTTCCAGAATGATCTGCATAAGCCAATCACCAACGAGAAAAGGAGGCCGAAGCCTCCTTGAGATATAAAAACTGGTGTGGCAAACGCGTTATTAATAGGTTTCCACTGATGTCGTGATTTTATTTTACGTTCAGAGTGACATCAATGTTGCCACGCGTGGCATTGGAGTAAGGGCAAACGTGGTGCGCTTTCTCAACCAGCGCTTCGGCTTCGCTGCGTTCGATACCAGGCAGAGTGATATCCAGCTGCACTTCTAAACCGTAACCGCCTGGGATTTCACCGATACCCACGGTGGCTTCGATTTTAGCGTCGGCAGGAATTTTCACCTTTTCTTTCGCGCCAACGGCTTTCAAAGCACCCAGGAAACAGGCTGAGTAACCCGCGCCGAACAGCTGCTCAGGGTTAGTTGCACCACCCAAACCACCCATCTCTTTCGGCAGGCCCAGTTTCACATCCAGCAGACCGTCGTCAGAAACCGCACGGCCATCACGGCCACCGGTGGAAGAGACATGAGCGCGGTACATTACTTTTTCGATAGACATATTTCATTCCTTTAAGACAGGTTAGGTTTAGGGTAATAATCAATATCGCTATTTAATAGCGCACGACTTGTTAATCATTCGCAGACAAACTCGAAGCTCTACTCCGGACTTGTCTGCTTACTGCAAAGAATGTTGTTGCTGCCTGATATTCAACAATCAGGACTTATCTTTCAGCCTTTCACGCAGGGACTCAAGCTGGCCCTTCAACGCTGACATTTCTTCGATATCACATTCGGTGGCGCACATAATCGCCTCCGGGATACCTTTTGCTTTCTCTTTCAGCGCCTTGCCTGCGTCGGTCAGGGTAATAATCACCTGACGCTCATCGCTTTTAGCCCGATTGCGAACCAGCAGTCCGGCGGTTTCCAGACGCTTCAACAGCGGCGTCAGGGTCGCGGAGTCAAGGAACAGCTTTTCGCCAATCTCCGATACGATCACATCATCACGCTGCCACAGCACCAGCATCACCAAGTATTGCGGATAGGTGAGATCCAGCTCGCCCAGCAGCTTACGGTAGACCTTATGCAGTGCCAGATTCGCGGAATAGAGCGCAAAACACATCTGTTGATCCAGATGGAGCAGAGCATTGGTAGGTATCGGTGATTCAGTTTTCGTCTTCATGGGCCTCAATATATATAGTGCGCGATTTTATCGCAAGCATTTTCTTTCACGCATATTCAATTGCATGACAACATCCACCTTCACTGCGCGATTCTTTGCAGCATGTAGGGATAGAACGGGTTGGATGACACGCGCATTAGCTGATCCATACTGACCACCAGCGCCCCGCTTTCACCCCGCGCGGCCAAACGCCCGAGGTGAATGCCGTATTGCGGTGCGCCGTGCGGATTTCGCCCATACAGGGAGTCGTCCAGTGGGAAAGGCAGCGCGACGTGTGATAGCGAATAAAACTCTGAAGGATAATCAATACCCAGCGGCGTGGTGGTGGCCTGAGCCTGCCCCGCCTCGGTGATTTGCGCCACTGTCGCAGCCTGCTCTGGCGACGCGTTGGTGATAACCGTGGTTTGATAGTGACGCGGCGCGGCGGGCAGCAGGCGCTCGATGGCGGTTTCGCTAGACTCACGCAGTAGCGGCCCGACATAAGCATTGCGGTTGATATCAATTAACATCAGTTGGCTGCCATTGGCGGGTAACAGGTTAAACAGGTGCGTGACCACGGCGCGAGTGCTGACAGTCGAGTCCAACACTGACTGGAAAGCCAGAATCGGCGGCAGTTGCGCCAATTTGCCCGACTTGGCATCTGCACTAACCTGCTTTTGCAAGGCGCGGGTCAACAGATAGGACTGTCGTGCGCCGTTCACCGGAAATGAGTTGTATTTGAACGGATTGAACTCCGGCAAAATATTCAGCCACGCCGTCTTGGCGAAGGCGGGGAAAATCGCCGGCCAGCCAGCGATACCGGCAAAGCGCGCAAAGCTGGTGACACCGATCATTGGCGAGATAAGCACTAAACGCGCCGGCCGCTCGAGGGAGGCATTATCCAACGCGTCCAGCGTGTACTTCACCGCCAGCGCCCCGCCATTTGAGAAACCGACCATTTGCAGCGGGACATCAGGACCTGCTGCGCGCCGCGCCTCCCTCACGGCGAGCCTTGTGGCGGCTAACCACTGCGGCCAATCGACATTGGTCAGCCCGCCCGGCACGGTGCCATGGCCCGGCAGACGAATGCCCACCGCCACGAAACCGCGCCGCTGATAATCTTGTGCAATGTGCCGCAGGCTATAAGGCGAGTCAGTCAGTCCATGCAGCAACACCACCGCGCCTCGGGGTTTCCCCTCGGGCATTAGCTCGTAAGACCGATTCCAGTCCGTCGCAAAATGCTCGGGATAAATCGGGCTACGGTCATAATAGCGATTCAAAGGAATACGCTCTTCAGGCTCCAGCTTGTCCGTCACCTGCTGTTTCACTTCTTCAAACGCGCGCTGTTCTGCCTTGAGATAATCCGCCCAAGTGCTTTTATCAAGCTGCGCCTCGGTCAGTTCATCCGGAACCAAACGATGCCACGGCTCAAGGGGTGCTCCTTGAAGGGAGTCGTAAGCACGGACGCCAAACAGGGTGAGCGCCACCAGCAACAGGGCAAATAGCCCTCTTTTCAAACGGCGCGACAATTTTCGAAAGTGCATGAGGTCAGTATTCCCTAAGGCCAGCGCTGGGCGTGGTGAATGATTCTAACGATATGAAGTTCAACGCCCCGTATCTGATAAATCATAATGTAATTTGGCCGAATCACTGCCTCACGTAAACCCGCGACTCTACTCTCTCTATAAATTAGCGGGTCGATACAGCCCCGCTCGGCAAAGATGTCAAACTCATCATCAAGCGCTATCGCAGCCTGCACATTCTGGGCCGATAGCCAGTCAAAAATGCGTTCACGGTCCTCGAGTGCCATTGGTTTCCATACCAGTTGCATAGTTTTCCTTAACGCTTATTTACTCTCTTTTTTATTCAGCACGGCTTTACGGGCTGCGAAGTAGGCTTTGACGTCTTCATGAGCAACGGTGGGCCGCGGGTCATCAAGTGACTCTTGGACCTGTTCGCGCAGCCAAGCATCAAGAGCCGCAGCCTCGTGGGCGCGTTTGAGGGCTTCGGAACGGTCTGGGCGGGTCACTCCTCCACCGTTCGCGGGGTCAAAATCGGTGATATCCACTTCAAAGCGATTGATACCGAACTCTTTTAAGTAGGCGGCGAGCGTTTCAAACCGTTTGAAAACGCGCACCTTACCACTGCGTTGGGCCATAAGGGCCGCCTGACTCGCGCCATATTTGATCATTATTGTCCATCCTCCATGTTGGGCTATCACACTTACCTGACTCACTACTCCCGCCTCGTTCAAGCGGGTCAGTGATCCGTGGTCGATCATCTCTTGTGCCATAGGTCAGCTCACTTTCCTGTAATCAACAATAAATCATTTATGCAATTATCTATACATTGCAGGGAATAGAAAGCCGATTTTATCTGTTTTGTGCGTGGCAACTCGCAAAATTCCCGCGCCATTTTCGGTCAGTTGCATTGCAACGGTGGTGCAACATTTGCGCAGTGAATATTTCGCCCACCACAAAATCCTTTAAAATCATAAAGTAAAAATATGGCACAGCCTTTGCTTTGTTGAATTCAATCTTGTGTACCAGATGGAATTCAACCAATGAACGACAGCAAAAGCTCGGTAACTACACCTTTTCATGCTTTCACTTTACCTGACTGGCAACGACACTACCTTTCTGCACCGGACAGTTTGCGCAGTTCGCTGTCAATGGTTCTGGCCAGCCTGAATCCGCAAGACACCGCTTGGCTCTATCTGGCGACGCCCGACCAGCTCGAAGCGCAATTCGCTCATTTGGAGCAGTTACGCCGCGACGCCAATGGCTCACTGGCTTCCCTGCCGCTGTTTGGCGTGCCTTTCGCGGTCAAAGACAACATCGACGTCGGCGGCTGGCCCACCAGCGCCGCCTGCCCTGAATTCACCTACGTCGCCCAAGATGACGCCACCGTGGTCGCTAACCTGCGCGCCAAAGGGGCCATTGTGGTCGGCAAAACCAACCTCGACCAATTCGCCACCGGACTAGTCGGCACTCGCTCTCCGCGCGGGGCGGTGCGCAACACTTTCAACCCGGATTACGTCAGCGGCGGCTCAAGCTCCGGCTCGGCCTCGGTGCTGGCGCGCGGGCTGGTTGCCTTCTCTCTGGGCACTGACACCGCAGGCTCCGGCCGCGTACCGGCGGGCTTCAACAATATTGTGGGTTTGAAGCCCACCAAGGGCTGGCTGTCGAATAAAGGCGTGGTTCCGGCCTGCCGATTGAACGACGCCGTCTCCGTTTTCGCTCTCACCGTGGAAGATGCCCAAGCCGTGGCCCACGCCGCCGGGGGATATGACGCAGCCGACGCCTATTCGCGCGCCAATCCGCACACCGCGCCAGCCGCCATGTCCGCCCACCCGCGCTTCGCTGTGCCGAACAGTTTGGAATTCTTCGGCGACGCGCTGGCGGAGTTTGAATTTGAGCAATCCCTTGAGCGCCTGTCAGCCAGCAGCGTGACGCTGGTGCCTATCGACTTCACGCCGTTCCGCGAACTGGCGGAGCAGCTCTATTACGGCGCGTGGGTTGCCGAGCGCACGGTGGCGGTGGGGAAAATTTTCGAAGAAACGCCAGAAGTGATGGACCCCACGGTGCGCGGCATTGTGGCGAACGGGCTGAATTACAGCGCCTGCGATGCGTGGCGGGCCGAATACCTGCGGGCCGAGCTGGCGCGCAAAATCAATCTGGCGCTCGAAGGTTTCGACGCGCTGATCGTGCCGACCTCCCCGACCATTCGCACGCTGGAAGAGATGGCGCAGGAGCCGGTGCGCTACAACTCGCAGTTCGGCACCTATACCAACTTCACCAATTTGGCGGACCTTTCTGCGCTGGCGCTGCCTGCCAGCATTCGCGCCGACGGTTTGCCGTCCGGCATCACGCTGATTGCTCCGGCATGGCACGACGACGCGCTGGCCGCCTTTGGTCGCCAGTGGCAGCGCAGCCTTTCTCTGCCTCTCGGTGCAACCGGCCGCGAACTGAGCGCCAACGCGCTGATGCACGCCATTCCGACCAGTAAAGATCACGTGCGCGTCGCCGTGGTGGGGGCGCACCTGACCGGCATGCCGCTGAACTTCCAACTGACCCAGCGTAAATCCGTGCGGGTCGAGCAGACCACCACCGCTGCCAACTACAAGCTGTTTGCGCTGGCCAACACCCAGCCGCCAAAACCGGGTTTGGTTCGCGCCGAGGGCGGCAGCGCCATCATCGTCGAGCTTTGGGACATCCCGCTGGCGCGCTTCGGCGAGTTCGTGGCGGAGATCCCCGCGCCGCTGGGCATTGGCTCGCTGCAACTGGCCGACGGCCGCACGGTGAAAGGCTTTATCTGCGAGCCGTGGGCAATTTCCGACGCTACCGACATCACCCATTTTGGCGGCTGGAGAAGCTACATCTCCCACCTCGCCTCCCTGAATCACGCCTGAGGATCACGACGATGTTTACTACCGTATTAGTGGCAAACCGCGGCGAAATTGCCTGCCGCGCAATTCGTACCCTGAAACGCCTTGGCGTGACCAGCGTGGCGGTCTATTCCGACGCCGATCGCAATGCGCCGCACGTCACCGACGCCGATATCGCCATTGCGTTGGGCGGTGAGAAGGCCAGCGACAGCTATTTGGTGATCGACAAGATTCTGGCCGCCGCCAAACAGACCGGCGCGCAGGCGATTTATCCGGGCTACGGCTTCCTGTCCGAAAGCGCCGAATTCGCCGACGCCTGCGAAGCAGCGGGCATCGCCTTTATTGGCCCGAGCGCGGCGCAAATCCGCGAGTTTGGCCTTAAACACCGGGCGCGCGAGCTGGCGGGAGCCGCCAACGTGCCAATGACGCCGGGCACCGGCCTGCTGGATAGCATCGAAGAAGCCGTCAGCGCGGCGGCTGAAATTGGCTACCCAATTATGTTGAAAAGCACCGCGGGCGGTGGCGGTATCGGCCTGACTCGCTGTGATGACGAAGCCGCCCTGCGCGCCGCGTGGGACAGCGTGAAACGCCTCGGCGAGCACTTCTTCCGCGACGCGGGGGTGTTTTTAGAGCGTTTTGTGGATCGCGCACGCCATGTAGAAGTACAGATTTTTGGCGACGGCAAAGGCCGCGTGGTGGCCCTCGGTGAGCGCGACTGTTCGCTGCAACGCCGCAACCAAAAAGTGGTTGAGGAGACGCCAGCGCCGAACCTGCCACAGGCCACGCGCGAAGCCTTGCACCGCGCCGCCGTGCAGCTCGGAGAGTCGGTCAGCTATCGCAGCGCGGGCACCGTCGAGTTTATTTTCGACCCGGCGCGCAACGAATTTTACTTCCTCGAAGTGAATACCCGCCTGCAAGTTGAGCATCCGGTCACCGAAATGGTCACCGGCCTGGACCTGATTGAGTGCATGCTGCGCGTGGCCGCCGATCAGCCGCTGGACTGGGCTGCGATGGAAAAAGCCCCGCAGGGCGCAGCAATGGAAGTGCGTATTTACGCCGAAGACCCGCTGAAAAACTTCCAGCCAAGTCCCGGCGTGCTGACGGAAGTGGTGTTCCCTGACGACGTGCGCGTCGACGGCTGGGTCTCTACCGGCAGCGAAGTTTCAGCGTTTTATGACCCGATGATCGCCAAGCTTATCGTTCACGGCAAAGACCGCGAAGAGGCTCTTGAGAAGATGTCCCGCGCGCTGGCCGCCACCCGCCTGCACGGCATCAGCAGCAACATTGATTATCTGCGCCAAGTGGTCGCCACGCCGGTGTTCCATCAGGGCGAGATGTGGACGCGGATGCTCGACAGCTTCGAGTACGCGCCGCAGGCCGTCGAAGTGATTGCGCCCGGCACCTACAGCAGCATTCAGGATTACCCCGGCCGCCTCGGCTATTGGGATATCGGCGTGCCGCCGTCCGGCCCGATGGACGATTTTGCCTTCCGTCTGGCTAACCGCATCGTGGGCAATCACCTCGACGCCGCCGGGCTGGAATTCACCCTGCAAGGTCCGACCCTGCGTTTCCACTGCGACGCCACCATCGCGCTGACCGGCGCACTCTGCCCGGCAGACCTTGATGGCGAAGCCGTGGGCTATTGGCAGCCGGTGCAGGTCAAAGCCGGGCAGACGCTAACCCTTGGCCGCGCTACTCAGGGCTGTCGCACTTATCTGGCGGTGCGCAACGGCTTCGACGTGCCGGTTTACCTCGGCAGCCGTTCGACCTTTGCCCTCGGCCAGTTTGGCGGCCACGCGGGCCGCACGCTGCGCGTCGCCGATATGCTCACCGTTTCCCAGCCGGAGCTTGACGCCTGCACCACCCCTGCGCCGGTAGATTTGCCGCAGGCCGCCGCGCCGCACATCGTGCCGACTTACGGCAATGTCTGGAATATCGGCGTGCTTTATGGGCCGCACGGCGCGCCGGACTTCTTCACCAAAGAGTCCATCGACGCCTTCTTCGAGGCCGAGTGGCAAGTGCATTACAACTCCAACCGCCTCGGCGTGCGCCTGACTGGACCAAAGCCACAGTGGGCGCGGCTGGACGGCGGCGAAGCGGGCCTGCACCCGTCCAACGTGCATGACTGTGAATACGCCATTGGCGCGATCAACTTTACCGGCGACTTCCCGGTGATTTTGACCCGCGACGGACCAAGCCTCGGCGGTTTCGTCTGCCCGGTGACCATCGCCAAAGCCGAGCTGTGGAAAGTCGGTCAGGTGAAACCGGGGGATAAAATTCGCTTCCACCCTATCAGCTTTGAGCAAGCGCAGGCGCTGGAGCTGGCCCAGCAGGGCACCATCGACTCATTAATGCCGGTCGAAGCTATGGCGCTGGCCACTCCGTCTCTGCTGCCTGACACCACGGCGTCCGCCACCGTGCTGGCTGAACTTCCGGCCAGCGCCGAGCGCCCGTCAGTGCAATATCGTCAGGCCGGTGACGGCTACATTCTGATCGAGTACGGCGACAACGTGCTGGATCTGGCCCTGCGTCTGCGCCTTTATCTGCTGATGAAAGCCATCCGCGAAGCCGCCGAGCCGGGCATTGAGGAGCTGTCGCCGGGCGTGCGCTCGCTGCAAATTCGCTATGACAGCCGGGTGATTCACCAGTCGCGCCTGCTTCAGCACCTGCTGACGCTGGAGCACGACTTGGCCGACGTCAGCCAGCTGAAAATCCCTACCCGCATCGTGCATATGCCGATGGCGTTCGAAGACTCCGCCACCCTTGGCGCGGTGGAGCGCTACCAGCAAACGGTGCGCGCCGAAGCGCCTTGGCTGCCGAACAACGTCGACTTTATTCAGCGCACCAACGGGCTGGCGAGCCGTCAGGACGTGAAAGACATCATCTTCAACGCCAGCTACCTGATCCTCGGGCTGGGAGATGTCTACCTCGGCGCGCCGTGCGCCGTACCTGTCGACCCGCGCCATCGCCTGCTGAGCTCCAAATACAACCCGGCGCGCACTTACACCGCCGAAGGCACCGTCGGCATTGGCGGCATGTACATGTGCATCTACGGCATGGACTCGCCGGGGGGCTACCAGTTGGTGGGCCGCACCCTGCCAATTTGGAACAAGTATCTGAAAAATGCTCAGTTCAAAAACGGCGAGCCGTGGCTGCTGCATTTCTTCGATCAGGTGCGTTTCTATGAAGTGACTGAAGAGGAGCTTGAGGCCCAACGCGACGCCTTCCGCGAAGGCCGCGCGCAGGTGCGAATTGAAGAAACCGAGTTTGATTTCGCCCAGTACACCCAGTTCTTGGCAGACAACGCGGAGGATATCGCCGACTTCCGCTCGCGCCAGTCCGCCGCTTTCACCGCCGAAGTCGCCCACTGGGCCGCGCAGGAGAGTGCCGCCGTAGAAGCCGCCGCCAACGCGGTGCAAGTGGTTGAAGATCAAAGCGAACAGGACGGCCATCTGGTGAGTGCCGACCTGAATGGCAACGTGTGGAAGATTCTGGTCGAGCCGGGCCAGCAGGTGGAAGAGGGTCAGGCGCTGATCGTGGTGGAAGCGATGAAAATGGAGCTGTCGGTCTACGCCCCTTGCGCGGGCCGAGTAAGCAAAATCAGCTGCCAGCAAGGCCGTCCGGTCGGCCCCGGCGACGCACTGCTGTGGCTAGACGTCGCGCAATCGGCCTAAGCCCAGAAGAGTAGGAGCCAAGATGCAACTGACTGATTCACGTAACGCTGCGGATAAAAAGCGCACCAAAATCCGCCCGGAAGGGCTGGCCGAGCGCATTTATTTGCAGCTCAAGGACGACATTTTCAACTTTCGCCTGCTGCCGGGCGACAGGTTCAGTGAGAACGATGTTGCAGACCGCATGGAAACCAGCCGCACGCCGGTGCGTCAGGCACTGTTTTGGCTGGAGCGCGAAGGCTATGTCGAGGTGTTTTTCCGCAGCGGTTGGCAGGTCAGGCCGTTCGACTTCGACTATTTCGAGCAGCTTTACGACCTGCGCATCGTGCTTGAGTTGGAGGCGGTGAAACGCCTCTGCGCCCTGCCTGCGGCCTTGCAGCCGGTGCAACTCGGCCAGCTAAAAGCGTTCTGGGTGGATGCGCCGCGCCTCGAGGACGGGCAAGAAGTCTCGCGCTATGACGAGGCTTTCCACATGACGCTAGTCGAAGCAGCAGGCAATGCCGAAATGGCGCGTATTCACCGCGACCTGACGGAGAAAATCCGCATCATTCGCCGCCTCGATTTCACCAAAGGCTCGCGCATTGATGCCACGTATCACGAACACGCGAGCATTCTGCTCGCTATCTTGCACCAGCAAACCGAGGAGGCTCAGCGCCAACTTCACGACCACATCTCGGGCAGTAAGGCCGAGGTACGCAAAATCACGCTGCACATGCTGCATCAGGCTCGAAATGATGAGGGCAACCCATCAGGACTTTTATAAAAATTTTTCGACTTAAACCAATAACCAACAGGGGTTTTACTATGCATCGTCGACATTTTATTAAAGCTTTTGCTCTCTCTGCGACCGTGGTCAGCATGGGTCTGGCCTGGGGCGCGCAGGCCGCCGACACCATCAAAGTCGGCATCATGCACTCGCTCTCCGGCACCATGGCGATTTCTGAAACGCCTTTAAAAGACGTGGCGCTGATGACCATTGACGACATCAACGCCCACGGCGGCGTGCTGGGTAAAAAGCTCGAGCCGGTGGTGGTTGACCCGGCATCCAACTGGCCGCTGTTCGCCGAAAAAGCCCGTCAGCTGCTGACGCAGGACAAGGTGGCGGCGGTGTTCGGCTGCTGGACATCGGTATCGCGCAAATCAGTGCTGCCGGTGTTCGAAGAGCTGAACGGCCTGCTGTTCTACCCGGTGCAGTATGAAGGTGAAGAGATGTCGCCAAACGTGTTCTACACCGGCGCGGCACCAAACCAACAGGCTATTCCGGCGGTGGAATACCTGATGAGCGAAGATGGCGGCAGCGCCAAACGCTTCTTCCTGCTGGGTACTGACTATGTTTACCCGCGCACCACCAACAAAATTCTGCGCGCCTTCCTGCACTCGAAAGGGGTGAAAGACAGCGATATTCAGGAAGTCTATACGCCGTTTGGCTACAGCGATTACCAGACTATCGTCTCCGACATTAAGAAATTCTCCGCCGGTGGCAAAACCGCGGTGATCTCCACCATCAACGGCGACTCCAACGTGCCGTTCTACAAAGAGCTGGCGAATCAGGGTGTTAAAGCCACCGACGTGCCGGTTGTCGCCTTCTCCGTGGGTGAAGAAGAGCTGCGCGGTATCGACACCAAGCCGCTGGTCGGCGACCTCGCCGCGTGGAACTACTTCGAATCCGTGGATAACCCGGTGAACAAGAAATTCGTCGCCGAGTGGAAGGCTTACGCCAAGGCCCACAAGCTGCCAAATGCTGATACTGCCGTGACCAATGACCCGATGGAAGCCACCTACGTGGGCATTCATATGTGGGCGCAGGCCGTGGAAAAGGCCGGGACGACGGATGTCGATAAAGTCCGCGCCGCCATGGCCGGGCAGACCTTCGCCGCGCCGTCTGGCTTCACCCTGACCATGGACGCCACCAACCACCACCTGCACAAGCCGGTGATGATTGGCGAGATTGAGTCCAACGGCCAGTTCAACGTGGTATGGCAGACCGACAAACCTATCCGCGCCCAACCGTGGAGCCCGTATATCGCCGGTAACGACAAAAAGCCTGACACCCCGGTGAAAAGCACTAACTGATTGTTAGGTAAGGAATAACTCCTTCTCTCCTCACGGGGAAAGCAGGATGAGCCTCTACTCCTTCTCCCCTCACGGGGAGAAGGCTGGGATGAGGGGTGGTTTCAACCCGAGGTGATAAACCTCACCCCTGCCCACTCCTTAAAAAGGAGAGGGCGCAAGCTAGCGATAACTTTGGGCAACGGGAAAACACAATGACGACCAGCTTAATGAACTTCAGGACACTGCTTTTCCTGCTTTGTTGCCTGCCGTTTTTGGCTCAGGCCGGGGCGGCGAATGACTTTGCGGCGGCTAATCGCAGCCAGCAAGCCACTCTGTTACAGCAGTGGGCCGCCGACCCGCAGCCGGAGCGTTTGCCGCTGCTTGAAGCGCTGAAGCAGGAAAACGTGGTGATCGACGACGCCAAACACGCCTTTGTGCAACAGGGCGACGCGCTGACCCCGCTAGATGGCGATGCCAAGCCGCAGGGTGACACCAAAAAGGTTTGGCTCAACAACCGTTTACGCATTTTGATTGCCAACGCGCTGTCGGCGCATCGTCTGGTCAGCACTGACAGCAATGTGCGGCTACAGGCGGCCAAATCGTTGCAGCGCGAGGCGCAGGCGGACCAGTTGCCGCTGCTGACCCATCGTCTGGCGCTGGAAAAAGACCCAGCCGTGCATGACGCCTTAAATATCGCGCTGGCGAATTTGCAGCTCACCGACGCTAACCCGCAGGTGCGGCTAAAAGCCGTCGAGCTGCTGGGCGCTTCGGGAGACCCGGACACGCAGGGTCGCCTTCAGGCGCTGACTGACCCGAAAACTGAAGCCGACGCCGAGGTGCGTAAAGCCGCGCAGGCCAGCCTGAAAGCCGTTGAGCACCGTTTGCTGATTGGTGACCTGATTGGTCAGGCGTTTACCGGCCTGTCGCTCGGCTCGATTTTGCTGCTGGCGGCGCTGGGTCTGGCGATCACCTACGGCCTGCTGGGGGTGATCAACATGGCCCACGGCGAAATGCTGATGCTCGGCTCCTACTCCACTTATATGGTTCAGTCGCTGTTCCAGCACTACGCGCCGGGCCTGCTGGCGCTCTATCCGCTGGTCGCGCTGCCGGTGGCCTTCTTTATTACTGCCGGAATTGGCATGGCGTTGGAGCGCACGGTGATCCGCCATTTGTACGGTCGCCCGCTGGAAACGCTGCTGGCTACTTGGGGCATCAGCCTGATTTTGATTCAGACAGTGCGGGTACTCTTTGGTGCGCAAAACGTCGAAGTCGCCAACCCCGGCTGGCTGTCGGGCGGCATCCAGCTGCTACCGAATCTGGTACTGCCGTATAACCGCATCGCGGTGATCATCTTCGTGCTGCTGGTTCTGGCTTTGACGTGGCTGCTGCTAAATAAAACCCGTCTTGGGATGAATGTGCGCGCCGTGACGCAAAACCGCGCCATGGCGGCCTGCTGCGGCGTGCCCACGGGCCGCGTAGATATGCTGGCCTTCGGCCTCGGCTCCGGCATTGCCGGGCTGGGCGGCGTGGCGCTGTCGCAGCTGAGCAACGTCGGCCCGGAGTTGGGTCAAGGCTACATCATCGACTCATTCTTAGTGGTGGTGCTCGGTGGCGTGGGCCAATTGGCAGGCACGGTGGTCGCCGCCTTTGGTCTGGGCATTGTGAACAAAATTCTTGAGCCGGAAATCGGCGCGGTTCTGGGGAAAATCCTGATCCTCGCGCTGATTATTCTGTTTATTCAAAAACGTCCACAGGGACTCTTCGCCTTCAAAGGCAGGGTGATCGACTGATGAATCAACCGCTCACTGTTACTGGCGTACAAAAAGCGCCGAAAACCGCCCTGACGATTGGCGCACTGGTGGTTATTGCGCTGATTATCATGCCTTTTCTGGCATTGTTGCCCGCCAATAATCCTCTGGCAGTCTCCACCTACACGCTGACGCTGGTTGGCAAGATCCTGTGTTATGCGATCGTCGCGATCGCGCTCGATCTGGTGTGGGGCTACGCCGGTCTGCTCTCCCTCGGCCACGGGCTGTTCTTTGCTCTCGGCGGCTACGCCATGGGCATGTACCTGATGCGTCAGGCGGCAGGTAGCGGCCTGCCGGACTTTATGTCATTCCTCTCGTGGAACGAGTTGCCGTGGTTTTGGGCCGGAACCCAGCATTTTGCCTGGGCGCTGTGCTTGATTGTATTGGTGCCGGGCGCGCTGGCATTTGTCTTCGGCTACTTCGCTTTTCGCTCGAAAATCAAAGGCGTCTACTTCTCCATCATGACGCAGGCGTTGACCTACGCGGGCATGCTGCTGTTCTTTCGCAATGAAACCGGGTTTGGCGGCAACAACGGCTTCACCGGTTTCACTACCCTGCTCGGCTTTCAGGTCACGGCAACCGGCACGCGTATCGGCCTATTTTTGATGACCGTTATCGTGCTGGTCGCCAGTCTGGCGCTGGGTTTTGCTCTGGCGCGCAGCAAATATGGCCGGGTGCTGACCGCCGTGCGCGACGCCGAAAACCGATTGATCTTCTGTGGCTATGACCCGAAAGGCTTCAAGCTGTTCGTCTGGACAGTGTCCGCCATGCTGTGCGGCATCGCCGGGGCGCTGTACGTGCCGCAGGTCGGCATTATCAACCCGAGCGAAATGTCCCCGACCAACTCAATCGAGGCGGCAATCTGGGTGGCCCTCGGCGGGCGCGGCACGCTGATCGGTCCGATTCTCGGCGCGGGTATCGTCAATGGCGCGAAAAGCTGGTTCACCGTGGCGATTCCCGAATATTGGCAATTTATCCTCGGCGGCATGTTTATTCTGGTGACGTTGTTCCTGCCGCAGGGCGTGATTGGGTTGCTGCGTAAGAGGAAATCCTCATGAATTCAATGACTATGACCGAAGAGCTGTTCACGCAGTCCTATCCGTCTGACCGTTTTCGTCAGCAGACTGACCCCGTTTTGCTGCTGGAAAATATCAATGTCAGTTTCGACGGCTTTAAGGCGCTGACCAACTTGTCATTGCGCATCGGCGTGGGCGAGCTGCGCTGTGTGATTGGCCCGAATGGCGCGGGGAAAACTACCCTGATGGATGTGATCACCGGCAAAACCAAGCCGCAGAGTGGCCGGGTATTTTACGACCAGACCACTGACCTGACCCAGCTTGATCCGGTGCGGATTGCGCAATCAGGCATTGGGCGGAAATTCCAGAAACCGACGGTGTTTGAAGCTCTAACCGTGTTCGAAAACCTCGAGATCGCCCAGAAAACCAATAAGTCGGTGTGGGCCTGCCTGCGCGCCAAACTGAACAGCGAACAGCGCGACAGAATCGACGAAATGCTAGTGACGCTGCGCCTTGCCGGTGAGCGCCATCGGCTGGCGGGTTTGCTGTCTCACGGCCAGAAGCAGTTTCTGGAAATCGGCATGCTGCTGATGCAGGAGCCGCACCTGCTGCTGCTCGACGAGCCCGCCGCCGGGATGACCGACGCAGAAACCGAATACACCGCGGAGCTGTTCAAGCAGCTGGCGGGCAAGCACTCGCTGATGGTGGTCGAGCACGACATGGGGTTTGTGGAGAGCATCGCCGACCACGTCACCGTGCTGCATCAGGGGCAAGTGCTGGCGGAGGGCTCATTGCAACAGGTGCAGGCCAATGAGCAGGTTATTGAAGTCTATTTGGGACGCTAAAACTGAGGAACCATTATGCTGCAAGTCAATGAACTGAATCAGTTTTACGGCGGAAGCCATATTCTGCGCGGGTTAAGCTTCGAGGCGAAAATCGGCGAAGTCACCTGTCTGCTGGGCCGCAACGGTGTCGGTAAAACCACGCTGCTGAAATGCCTGATGGGGCTGATCCCGGCCAAGTCCGGCACCATCAATTGGCAGGGAGAAACCATTAATGGCCGCAAAACCCACCAGCGGGTGCAGGCGGGCATTGCCTATGTCCCGCAGGGTCGCGATATTTTTCCGCGCCTGACGGTGGAGGAAAATCTGCTGATGGGCCTGTCGCGCTTTCCCGGCAGCCAAGCCAAGCAGGTGCCAGACCACATCTATCACCTGTTCCCAGTGTTGCTGGAGATGAAGCATCGACGCGGCGGTGACCTGTCCGGCGGCCAGCAACAGCAGCTGGCAATTGGCCGGGCGCTGGCCTGTAAACCCAGCTTATTGATCCTCGACGAGCCGACCGAGGGGATTCAACCCTCAGTGATTAAGGAGATCGGCGCGGTCATCAAGCAACTTGCCGCACAAGGCGACATGGCAATCCTGCTGGTCGAACAGTTCTACGATTTCGCCGCCGAGCTGACCGACAGCTATCTGGTGATGTCCCGCGGCAGCATTATTAAAAGCGGGCGCGGCGAGGAGATGGAAGCCGAAGGCGTGCGGGGATTGGTGGCGATTTAATCAAATTCTGTTCGCATTGCCGCCACGAAGAGACTATTCTGAAACCTAACAGCTAGGTTTATGGATAATGAATGACGCAATTTGAAGCCGCGCTAAAACGTGGGGAAGAGGCTGCCAATGAGTCTTCCCGACCGGTTTCCGTTGAATATCGGCCTCAGCAACATGCATTTATGATCATGCATGGCAATGGCGTGGGTTACCTGATTAATGTTGATTTAATTGACGAACTTCAGGACGCTACCTCTGAGCAGCTTCAGGGGGCGGAAGTCGACGGTTTCAGCAAAGCCCTGCGCGTTCCAGCCTGCGATGTCGATATTTTTTTACCCGGCTTATTAGCAAAAATCCTGTTCGAGGCCAGTGATTTGAAAAAGATCGCTGCTTCAATTAATGGCGCGATCCGCAGCGCGGTAAAAGCCCAGGCCAGCCGAGAAAACGGCAAAAAAGGCGGGCGTCCACGGAAAAACCAAGAAGTAATCTAAAAGGAGTTAGAGATGGAAAATGACCAATGGCAGGATGAGCTGAAGCTAAAGCTTTTAAAGGAAAAAGTGGCGCGAGCCGAGGCAGATATTGCCCGAGGGGATGTCATGGAGGGTAATGAGTTCTTTGCACAACTAATGCAGGGAAGACCAGTCCCAAAAAGTGAGTGACACAAAAAAGCCGCGTTCAACGCGGCTTTTTGCTTAAAGCTAGGGTTAACCGTCAATCAGCGCTTTTACCTTTGCTCTGACTTCATCAAGCTCGAGCTGGCTCACGGTTCCTTTTTTGACAGCATTTCTTTTACGCCAGTCCAAGCTTTTAATCTGATCTGACAACACCGCGCTCTGCCTAGTGCCAGCAATTAACACTTCGAAAGGGTAGCCTTTTATCTTGGTGGTCATCGGGCAGCACAGCAGCAACCCCACTAGATCATTATATGCAGCAGGACTCAGAACGACGGCTGGCCTGTGCCCGGCCTGTTCGTGACCGGCTTGTGGGTCAAAGTCCAGCCAGATGATATCTCCGGCGTCAGGGATAAAAGGCTTCACCATGTCACAAGACCTCTCGGCCTGTCGGGGAGCCAAAATCTACCTCTTCATGCATATTGCTTTCCGTCACTCCCCCCAGAAGGGAATCAAGTGAATAGGTTTTAGCACGGACAGGGACGATGATGATTTTGCCGTCTTCTACTGCAATCTCGACAGTATCATCGACCTTGAGAGAGGCTGCTTCCATGATAGCGACCGGTAGGCGCACAGAGGGGCTATTTCCCCATTTTTTCACAATGACCTGCGGCATAAATTTTCCTCATGGGAAGTATCAACAATGATGATACTTTGAGACAAAGCCCTCTTAGTGTCAACAATGTTTATACAGGATAATGGGTGTGAGGAGCTTCAGGGGGAATTGCAAGACACAAAAAAAGCCGCGTTCAACGCGGCTTTTTTAGAAATAATCTAGGTTGGTGTTATCAACTGCGGACTTTGCGGTAGATAAACAGCACCACCAGCGCGCCGATCACGGCGACGACGAAGCTGCCGAAGTTGAAACCGTCCACGCGGCCAAAGCCAAACAGCGTACTGATGTAACCACCTACTACGGCGCCGACGATACCGAGAACCACGGTCAGAATGAACCCGCCACCATCTTTACCCGGCATGATCCATTTCGCCAAGATACCTGCAATCAGACCAAAGATAATCCAGGATAAAATTCCCATTTTTCGACTCCTCCAAATAAATTTCCGTACCGTGAATATTGTTGAGCCAATGTGGCTAAACAAGTGCGAAGGAGGTTGCTCCTCGCATGATCGCCTGCTGAAATTCCACCAGAGACGGCTTTTTCTTGCACTGCACTTATAGCGTAGCAGAAAACCAGAAACTCGCCCAAAATCAGCAGGAAGGGTAATAAAGCGTCAGTTTGTGCTGTGTTTTTAAACCGGTGTCAACGCCAGAACCCCCATTGTCAACCTCTCGCAGTCGGCTGTAAATTAGCGTAAAATCTTCAACTAATTTTTTGAATGACATTCTCAAATCAATCCGTTTTTCATCTGCCCGCCACAGGCCTATTATTCACACATCGAAAGGCAATCACCTTTCTGTCTAATAACCTGAATGGAATATACATCATGAAAAACGTCAAAATTTTTGCTGTAGCTGCAACCCTTTCTCTGATTTCTTTCGGTAGTTTCGCTGCTCAGCAGGTGACCCAGCCGATGGACGGTCAACAAAAACTGGGCGTGATTTCAGCTTCTGGCCCAACCACTATTGGTGGTCTGGAAAGCAAACTGGCTGCTCAAGCAAGTGATGCTGGCGCCTCTTCTTACCGCATCATCTCTGTAACAGGTAACAACCGTCTGCACGCTGACGCTGAAATCTACAAATAAGCCGTCGCCAGTCAGTTAATACCCTCAGAAATCAAGAAGCCTGTGGAAAGCGTCTCAATGGCGCATTCCACAGGCTTTTGTCATTCTTATCAGACACTCTCCCGATTTAACTTTAAGACTTTCTTTACGCTCCCCATTGCATCCCTGAAGTCCGATTACTATTCTGGACTGTCATTTTTTCAGCAAAGGGAACCGCCATGAAAACACGCCTCACCGCAGCACCGACGGCCGATGACGTAGACGAAATAAAAACGGCCCTCCGCACTTTCAATCTCAATTTTATTCATCGCCCTAAACTTCGCGAGCTGGGTATTTTTGTCGAAGATGAAAACGGCAAAAAGCAGGCTGGGATTGTGGCAGAAACCGTCGGCAAGTGGATGTACATCCAGATGCTGTGGGTGGATGAGTCCCTGCGCGGCAAAGATGTCGGCACCCAGCTGATAAGCGAGGCGGAAGAAGAAGCCAAAGCGCGCGGCTGCCGCTACGCCTTGGTGGATACTTTCAGTTTTCAGGCGCGGCCGTTCTACGAACGCATGGGCTACAGCGTGCAGATGACGCTGGAAGATTACATTGAAGACGCGCGAGCGCCGCAGGGCGAGTCCACCCATACGCGCTATTTCCTGAGCAAAACGCTTTCGACTTCACAGGGCTAATATCGTGACCCTTACCGAATCTTTGATTTCTTACGCCTTTGCCGCCGGTATCCTGACTCTCACGCCGGGGCTGGATACGGCGTTAGTATTGCGCACCGCCGCCAGCGAGGGCAGCAAGAAAGCCGTGCTGGCCGCGTTGGGTATCAGTACCGGCTGTCTGGTGTGGGGCGCGGCGGTTGCGCTGGGCTTAGGTGCGCTGCTGGCGGCCTCAGAGCTGGCGTTCACTGTGTTGAAGTGGGTTGGCGCAGCCTATCTGTGCTGGCTTGGGGTGCAAATGCTGCTAAAACCGCGCGAAAGTATGTCGTTTAGCACACAGGGTAAAGCCAAGAAAAATCCACTTTTCGGCAGCTGGTTTATCAAAGGTTTGTTCGGCAACGTGCTTAATCCCAAGGTCGGGGTGTTCTACGTGTCGTTTCTGCCGCAATTTGTCGCCACCGGCTATTCGGTACCGCCTTACATTTTCGGCTTGGCGGCTATGCACGCGGTGATTGGCACCCTGTGGTCATTGACCATGATCGCCGCCACCCGGCCGCTCTCTCGCTGGCTGCAACGCCCACGAGTAGTAAAAACCTTAGATCGCCTGACCGGCACAGTATTTATCGCATTTGCAGTTCGTCTCGCGACGACTAAACGTTAATAAAGGAAAGAGTAATGAAAACGCGCATGACCGACACGCCGACCGAGGCTGACATCACTGACATTATCGATGGCCTGCGCGGCTACAATAAAAGCTTCATCCCAGAGCAATCATTCCGGGATTTAGCGATTTTTATCGAAGATGATCAGGGCAAGAAGCAGGCTGGCATTATTGCGGAAACAGTGGGTAACTGGCTAAAAATCATTTACTTATGGGTTGATGAGTCTCTACGTGGTCAGGACATCGGCACCAAGCTGCTGCAAGATGTCCAGCAAGAAGCGCTTCAGCGCGGCTGCCGCTACGCCATGGTCGACACCTTCAGCTTCCAGGCGCGCCCGTTCTACGAGCGCCACGGTTTCCATATGCAAATGGCGCTGGAAGATTACATCGCGGATATCCGCGCGCCTGATGAAGCTCCATCAACCCACACCCGTTTTTACTTAACCAAACGTCTGGGCTGATGGCCTTGCGCGGCGGGCTTTGCTCCTGCCGCGCCACCTCTCTCTTCTCATTATCGCTTTTTACTTGGCCGACAGCGCCAGCCACTCTTTGACCGCCGGACGCTGCCACTGGGCATCGGCATAAGCCGCCAACTTCTCGGGAACGGCATCGCCATTTAGATGTAATCGGTTGATCATCAAAGCTAAATCCACGTCTGCGATACACCACTCGCCAAACATATTCTCGCGTTCACCGATCAAACGTTCCGCCGCGCTAAACAGCTTTTCTGCCGCAATTTTCCCGCTTTCGCTCAAAGGAGGGAATTTCTTGCCAGCGAACACCACTTCGGTGGAACGCTCTTGGCGGATCGGCATTAAATCGCTGCGCAGCCACGCCTGAACTTCACGCGCTTTGGCACGGTTTTCCGGGTCTGACGGATAGATAGCCGGGAAGGTCGGCGCGGGGAACAGCTCTTCAACATATTCATCAATCGCCGAGGACTCCGACAGCACGAAGGTGCCGTTGGTCAGCGTCGGAACGCGGCGCGTCAGCGACACCGCCGAGTAGTAGTCATTCAGGTTTTCATCGACAGCCAGATCAAGGGTTTCAATCTCAAAAGGAATGCCTTTTTCAGTCAACGCGACAAAGGCGGACATCACATAAGGACTGAAAAACTGTGCATCAGAATATAACTTCAGTGCGGACTGGCTCATCGACTCTCCTGAGAATGCGGAAAAATATTAATAATTAAAAACATAGCGCAAAACGTCTGGGGTGTCGCAGGTTCTTTCAGCGTCTGAATGTTACAAGTTTTTGTCATACACATATTTAATCTTTCTCATCCTCGATTCATCTCCCTATACTGCAAAATATGTCGTGATGTAAGGCGTGACTCTTTCAGGAAAACCCATGAAAAAACGGACATTTGTGCTGGCAATATTGCTTCCCATGTTGATGAGCGCCGCTCAGGCAGCCCCGTCGCCCGGCTCGCCTCCGCAAGTCATCAAAGCGCGGTTTAATCAGTTTCAGGTTGGCGACAAGACCATTTGTTTGGATGAGTTTACTTATCCCAACAACCAGAAAATGAAATCTTTCGAAAGCGGCTATGTGATTGCAAAACAGAAAGATGCGCTGACCTATGAGATTGTCAGCATGTACCTGCTCGGCAATGACGTGACCGCGACGGTCAAAGCCGTGGTGGAAAGCCGCCTGAAGCAAAAGGGCATGAGTACCGTCTTTAAACAGGCTTATATTGACGTCAACGGGATGGATAAACCCGAGCAGGCCGCGGCGAAAAGCAACCTGATTCAAGAGTTCCAGAAGATGGTGAGCACCAAGCAGGATGACCTGCCTTACAGCGCCATCGTGGTCAACGATCAGGGCTATGTGATTACCACCGTTGAGAAAAATGGCACTAACGTCAGCGAATGCTTTGTCACGCCGGTGAAAAAAGCGGAAAAGGGATAAATCTAATGACCCAGTTATGCCCCATGAGTGCCGACTATTTTCCGCAATTCAAACAGAAGCTGGCGGAAGATTACGCCAACGAGAATGTTAAATCTGGGCGCTGGCTGGAGCACAATGCGCTGGCGCGTTCTCAGGGCGTGATGGAGGAGTTACTGCCACAGGGCGTCGCTACTCCAGATAACTATCTGTTTGAAATTAAAACCGATCATGGTGAAACGGCGGGCTGCATTTGGCTAGCCGACGTCGAGCGTCAGGGCGAACGCAGCGCGTTTATTTATGAAGTGGCGGTGTACCCCGAGTTTCGCCGTCAGGGCCACGCCCGCGCAGCTTTCCTACAACTCGAAGAGAAAGTGCGCGAGCTGGGTTTGAAGTCCATCGGGCTGAACGTGTTTTATCACAACAGCGGCGCGCAGGCGTTGTATGCCGGGCTGGGCTATGCGCCGACCAATCTGACCATGGTCAAAAACCTCTCCGACGAATAACCTGCCCTCAACGCTGGTATTTGATGAACTCGGTCTGGGTGCCAATCCGATCATAGAGTTTGCGCGCGGTATGGTTGGAGGTCTTGGTAGTCCAGTAGACGTTGGCTTTGTTGTTCTGATCGGCATAGTCATAAACTGCTTCAATCAGTTTTTGCCCAATGCCGAGCTTACGCGCGCTGTCATCCACGAATAAATCCTGCAAATAGACCACCTGACGCATATGCCAGCCGTGATCGTGATTAATGCAATTGACCAAGCCCACCAACTTCCCCTGATACTCCGCCACATAGCCAAACATGTCGGGGTAATCGTTCTGCGACAGACGCTGGAAGGTGTAATCAAACTGCGCCGGATCAAGCTCTGACTGGTAGAAGTCGAGATAGTCGCGCCACAGTACTTCCCACTCCTCGCGGTCAGCAGGGGTCAATGGACGAATTTTCACCTCATTAGATTGGCTCATTGCGTTCTCTCTGTTAAACATAAGTGGGTGCTTTCGCTTAAATTAATCGTCTATCGCAAGGATTTCCAGCCATGTTGCCGCGCTTTAGCCTCAAAGATGTGACCTTTTCCGCCATTCTCGCCGGTTTTGTGGCGGTACTAGTCGGCTACACCAGTTCGGCGGCCATTATCTTTCAGGCGGCGGAAGCGGCGGGGGCTAGCCCGTTACAAATTGGTGGCTGGCTGACCATGCTGGGACTCGGCATGGGGCTGACCTCCATCGGCCTCTCCCTGTGGTATCGCACGCCAATCGTCACCGCGTGGTCGACACCCGGCGCGGCGCTGCTGGTTACCAGCCTGCCGGGCACCTCGATGAATGATGCCATTGGGGTGTTTATTTTTGCCAGCGGCCTGATGCTGTTATGCGGCGTGACCGGCCTTTTTGCCAGACTGATGCATTACATTCCGCAGGCGCTGTCCGCCGCGATGCTGGCTGGCATATTGCTGCGCTTCGGGCTGAACGCCTTTACGTCGCTGCAAAGCAATTTTGCGTTGGCGGGGACGATGTGTCTGGTCTATCTGCTGGCGCGCCGCGCCCTGCCGCGCTACGCCATCGTGCTGACATTAGCCGCCGGGCTGATTGTCGCCGGGTTGCAGGGAGACATTAGCCTGCACGGCCAGAGCCTGAGCTTCACCGTGCCCGAGTTTGTCACGCCGCACTTCTCGCTTTCGGCGCTACTGGGCATCGGCATTCCATTTTTCGTGGTTACCATGGCGTCGCAAAACGCGCCGGGCATCGCCACGCTCAAGGCCCACGGCTATCAGGTGCCGGTTTCCCCGCTGATTTCATGGACCGCGCTGACCGCCCTGCTGCTCGCGCCTTTTGGCGGCTTCACCGTCTGTATCGCCGCCATCACCGCCGCGATTTGCATGGGGGAAGATATCCACCCTGATGCCAAAAAACGCTATATGGCTGCGGTGGCCGCCGGGGTGTTTTACCTGCTGGCTGGGCTGTTCGGCGGCTCTATCGGCCTGCTGTTCACCGCGCTGCCGACGCCGCTGATTCACACCATTGCCGGATTGGCGCTGTTGGGGACCATCGCGGGCAGCTTGCAGCGCGCACTAGTGGAAGAGTCCCATCGCGACGCGGCCATCATCACTTTCTTGGTCACCGCCTCTGGCGTCACGTTGCTGGGCGTAGGCTCGGCGTTTTGGGGGCTGGTTGGCGGCGTGATTGCTCATTGGGTGCTGACTTTCGGTAAGCAAAAGGCATCGTAAATGTTGAGGGCGTTCAAGTTCTGGGTAACAGGATTTAGTAACACGTCTTAAGGTGATGGCGATCACATTTCCAACTGCGCAAACCCTCTTTACTGGCAGCATTCCTGCTGTAAAACGCAGCGGCAAAGCACCTAATAAAGAGCAAAAATATGACGAAGATTGACACCCAATCCTGCGTGGTCACCGGTAAGAAAGATGTCTCCGTGGTCGAGCAGCAGATCGACTATCAGGGACAAGGCACGCTAGTAAAAGTTACCCGTGGCGGCATCTGCGGTTCTGACCTGCATTACTACGAGCATGGTCAGGTTGGTGATTTCAAAGTGCGCGAAGCCATGGTTTTGGGCCACGAAGTGGTTGGTGTAGTAGAGAAATCTGATACCGTTCGCCTGAAACCGGGCCAAAAAGTGGCACTGAACCCAAGCAAGCCGTGTAAAGCCTGTAAATACTGCCTTTCTGGTGATGAAAACCAGTGTACCACCATGAAATTCTTCGGCAGCGCGATGTATTTCCCACACATCAACGGCGCTTTCACCCAGTATAAAATCGTCGACAGCGACCAGTGCATCGCCTTCGATAATCAGGTCAGCGACCGCCTGATGGTGTTCGCCGAGCCGCTGGCCGTGGCTATCCACGCCGTCAATCAGGCCGGTGATATCAAGGGGAAAACGGTGTTTGTCTCTGGCGTTGGTCCGATTGGCAGCCTGATTGTCGCCGCCGCCAAAGCCAAAGGTGCGAAGGAGATTGTTTGCGCCGACCTGAGTGAACGCTGCCTGAGTTTGGCACAGGAAATGGGTGCCAATATTGCCCTCGACGCCGCAAAAGGCGATTTCACCGCCTATCAGGCTGATAAGGGCTATTTTGACGTCTCTTTCGACGCTTCAGGCCATCCGTCGTCTATTCGCCGCTGTCTGGAATTAACCCGCGCTCGCGGCACGTTGGTGCAGGTTGGCATGGGCGGTGCGGTGAATGACTTCCCACTGATGATGCTGATTGCTAAGGAAATTAACTGGGTCGGCAGCTTCCGCTTCACCGAAGAGTTCAATACCGCGGTCGAGTGGCTGGCGAATAAAACCGTCGATCCGATGCCACTGCTGTCTGCGGAGTTCCCACAGGGGGATTTGGTGGAAGCGCTGGAATTCGCGATGGATAAATCCAAAGCCTCTAAAGTGCAGTTGGTGTTTTAATCGCGGTAAAGCCCGTTAAGAAGGGAGAGAGTTAACGCTCTCTCCCTTAATTATCAATTATTTACGCTTTAATACGCTACCAAACAGGCTCGTTAACGACTTAACGGTGGATTCCACCACTTTGCCTATCTCATCAGCGACCGTGTTGGTCCCTGTCGGGCGAGTGAAGCCGAGCAGCAAAGCACCAATTCGCATCGCGCTGTTATCCAACACGACACCCGCGTCAGTAAATAAGCCTGCGCCAGAAACTTGGTCCATTTCATGCTGTTCTAATGTACGCATTTTTAGATCTCCATATATAAGTTGATGTAGGTGAATCTCAGAACAACCCTGTTCTGCCCTTTCACTTTAATCATCAATTTGGAGAGAAAACCAACAAACTCTTTACAAACAATAAATTACAGGAATATTCGCGAAACATAGTTAGAATATTCCCTGAGCAAAGATAAGCCCGGATCCCCGCCACTCAAGTTCGTCCTTCAGTGCCAGCATGATGTCCGTTTTTGGCATGTTCCTCCTACGCCTTCAGGCGCACACTGGCTTCACACCCAGTAGATGGAGTCCCAAAATGACCCGCAGCGCCTTATTAAATATTGATGTTCAACGCTCCTTCGAGCACCGCCCTTTCTGGCAAGAAGAGGATTTACCTGCATTTCAGCAGGCGTTAAACCGACTGATCGACGGCTGCCAAACGCGCGGCGTGCCGGTTATTGATGTGTTCCACGTCAATCCTGAAGGCGTGTTCTCGCTGGAGTCCGGGCTGGTCGTGCCGATGCCTTTCCTGCGCCATACGCCAGCCAAGGTCTTCCACAAGCACGTTCACAACGCCTTGCTGGAGTCCGGCCTGCACGAATGGCTGCAAGAACAGGGCATTACTCACCTGATTATTGCCGGAGCGCGCACCGAGCAGTGCTGCGAAACCACCACCCGCGTGGCGTCTGACATTGGTTATGCCGTGACTTATGTCACTGAAGCGACGCTGACCTTCCCAATGACCCACGCCAACGGCCAGACCTTCTTCACCGATGACATTAAGCGCCGCACCGAGCTGGTTCTGGCTGACCGATTCGCCACTATCACTGATGTCGATGGCGCACTGGCGGAGCTTGACCAAGCTGTGTGAAGATGGGATCTCGCAGCTCGCTGGCATTGAGGTTCAACCATGCAGGACGTTTACTTTGTCACGCTCCCGGGCGTGATGGCGCTGGATTTAGTCGGCCCCGGTGAGGCTTTGCGCCTTGCCGGGCAATTTCGCCTGCATTACATCAGCCCACTTAATGAGGCCGAAACCTCCACCGGCCTTAAAGTCGGCAGCTTGCAGCCCCTGCCAGCAAGCTTCGCCGCAGGCAGCATCATTATTATTCCGGGCGTTAATCATTCGGCGGAGAACTTCGCCACGCCCGCCGCGCTGCAAGTGCGCGACTGGCTCAAACAGCAAAAAAGTGCGATTGAACAAGGGGATGCGACGCTGGTGTGTATCTGCTCCGGCAGCCTATTGGCGGGTCAGGCGGGGTTGCTCGACGGCTACCAGTGCACCACTCACCACGACGTGATCCCGCGCCTGAAATTGCAGGTGCCGAGCGCGCAGGTGAAGGACAACCGTATTTTCGTCGAAGACCGGTTTGTGCTGACCAGCGCGGGCATCACGGCGGGAATAGACTTGGCGCTGCACATTATTTCCAACCGATTAGGCGCACAGGCCGCGCTGGACGTGGCTCGCGAGATGGTGGTCTATTTTCGCCGCGCGGGAGATGACCCACAGCTTTCGCCGTGGCTACGCTATCGCAATCACATTCATCCGGCGTTGCATCGCGCGCAAAACCTGATGTCCGCCACGCCAGAAGCCCCGTGGCAGTTGGAAGAGATTGCCGCGAAGGCTCACGTCAGCGGGCGGCATCTGACGCGCCTGTTCCGCCAACACCTTGGGATTAGCGTGCGCGATTACCATGAGCAGTTGCGCATCGCCGTCGCCCAGCAGCGACTGCAACAGGGTTTTGGGGTTGAGAAAGCCGCCCTCGCCGCCGGATTTACCTCCGGCAGGCAGTTACGGCGGGCACAGGAGAGATGGCCGAGCGCCAACTAACTGACCCACTTCCGCCGATCAATTTTCCCCAGCAGCACCGCCAACAGCAGACTGCCGAGCAGGCCGCACAAGAACAGGAAAGCGATATTGACCAGCGGCCACTGCGGAAAGCCAATGCGCGCACCGCGCAGGCCGATGATGATCAGCGCGTGAAAGCCGTAAATCGCCAAAGAATGACGCGAGATAATTCCTAGCCCCGGCAGCACTCGCGAAGCCAGCGCGTTTTTGCCGATAACGAACAGCGACATCGCCGAGATAAACACCAGCGGCCCGGTGTAGACATAGTAGGTGTCGGCGAAATTCTGATTGATCAGCGATTGGTGGAATGTCCCCCAAGCCACCCCCAGCGTACTGAGGATAAACAGCCCACAGGCGACCGGCGTGACGCCGCTTTTCTGCGTATCCATCATGCCAATCGCCCGCCCCATCAGCGCGTAGAGCACGTAATAGAAGGTGTTGCCGCCGATATATAAGTTGAGTGGCAAAATCGCCACTCGGTCAATGCGCAGCGCCGGAAGCTGCGGGTTAGCCAGCACGCCCAGCAACAGTCCGGCCACCAGCAGATATTTACCCGGCACCTGTTTGACTTTGATCAGCGGCGAAAGCAGGTAAATCACCACAATGGCGTAGAAGAACCAGAGGTGATAAAACACCGGCTTTTGCAGAATAAGACGTAAAGAAGGCCAAAAGCCAACATTTGTGAAACTTAAGATGTAAATAAGCGACACCGCGCTGTAGAACAGCAGACATAAACCAATGCGCAGGAAATGGCGTTTCTCCGCGCTTTTCTCGCCGAAGAACAGATAGCCAGAAATCATGAAGAACAGCGGCACGCAGACCCGCGAGGCGGAATTGAGCAGGTTGGCGACGCTCCAATCGACGCTGTGGATAGCCGCGAAATTCACCACCTGCGCCGTGCTGGCGTGGATCATCACCACCATCATGCAGGCCACCGCTCGCAAATTGTCTATCCAGCTGATTTTCTGATTCATTAAACTCTTTTTTCCTACAATAACCGGCGTTTTCTGACTTTATTAGCAGGTTAGTTAGCTTTGCTCGGGCTAACAAGCTAAAAGTCGTATTCTCAGAAAGTGCTTAACGCAAAAAGAGGATTGCGCTTAGTTCAAAAAATCGGCAAAATAGCCGCCATTACTGCCCCGCCTGCGTTACCCGCCCGGACAGTCCCTATTTTCTTGCTAGTTTCCCATGATCTAGCCTTACGTCTGTGAAATAACAAACATGCATAACTCTCCAAATACCGCGTCCCTTTTGGATCGGCGGGCGCTTCTGTTCCCGCTTTGTCTGGTGCTTTTTGAGTTCGCCACTTATATCGGCAACGATATGATCCAACCCGGCATGCTGGCCGTGGTGGCGAACTTTAACGCTGGCGAAGAGTGGGTTCCGACATCTATGACCGCCTATTTAGCTGGCGGCATGTTCTTGCAGTGGCTGCTCGGGCCGCTGTCGGATCGCCGTGGACGTCGCCCAGTGATGCTGGCCGGGGTCGGTTTCTTCATCCTAACCTGTCTGGCGATTCTGTTTGCGCAAAGCATTGAGCAATTTATGGTGATGCGCTTCCTGCAAGGCATCAGCCTGTGCTTTATCGGCGCGGTGGGCTACGCGGCGATTCAGGAATCCTTCGAAGAGTCGGTGTGCATTAAAATCACCGCTATGATGGCTAACGTCGCGCTGATAGCGCCGCTGCTCGGCCCGCTGGCCGGTGCCGCGCTGGTGCAGTTCGCGCCATGGGAAACCATGTTCGTGCTGTTCGCCCTGCTGGCCGCCATCGCCTTCTGGGGCCTATGGAAATCGATGCCGGAAACCGCGTCGCGCCTTGGCGAAAGCTTCTCCATGAAGAGCCTGTGGAAAGACTATAAAGAGGTGCTGAAAAACCGCCAGTTCCTGTGCGGCGCGCTGGCCATTGGCTTTGCCAGCCTGCCATTGTTGGCGTGGATTGCTCAGTCGCCGGTGATTCTGATCAGCGGCGAAGGCTTGCCGCCGTTCGAGTACGGCCTGTTGCAGGTGCCGATTTTTGGCGCGCTAATCATCGGCAATATCACGCTGGCGAAACTAACTGGCAAGCGCAGCGTCGAGCAGCTAATCAAGCTGGGTGCCGGGCCAATGGTGGTCGGATTGGTGATTGCCGCCGCCGCCACCTTGCTGTCAGGCCACGCCTACTTCTGGATGACCGCCGGGCTGAGCTGCTACGCCTTCGGCATCGGGGTCGCCAACGCCGGTCTGTATCGCCTGACGCTGTTCTCCAGCACCATGAGCAAAGGCACGGTTTCCGCGGCAATGGGGATGATCAGCATGGCGGTGTTCACACTGGGCATCGAGCTGGCGAAAGTGGCTTACGTCGAGGGGGGAAGCGGATTGTTCAATCTTTTCAACTTGATAAGCGGGCTGTGCTGGTTAGCCTTAGTGGCCGTGTTTATCCGCCGCCGTCAGGTGTTTGTCGCGCCGAATAGCGTGGTTTGATTTTTTGCTGATAAGAACTTTTGGTCCTCCCCCAGAAAAGGGGCCAGCCTCACCTTTTGCTCCTCCCCCTGATAAGGGGGAGGCTGGGAGGGAGTATTGCAGCAAACTCAGTGACTTATGTGAGAAATACCCCACCCCTCCCCTAAATAGGGGAGGGAGCAAAGCAAAATCGCCTCAGAACAGCCCCATCGGCTTGTCGGAATAACTGACCAGCAGGCACTTGGTCTGCTGATAATGGTCCAGCATCATCTTGTGGGTTTCGCGCCCTATGCCCGACTGTTTATAGCCGCCGAAGGCCGCGTGGGCCGGATAGGCATGGTAACAGTTGGTCCAAACGCGCCCCGCCTGCAAGTTCCGCCCCATGTGATAAGCCACGCTGCCGTCGCGGCTCCACACCCCGGCTCCCAGCCCGTAAGCTGTATCGTTGGCAATCGCCAGTGCTTCATCCATATCCTTAAAGGTGGTGACCGCCAGCACCGGCCCGAAGATCTCCTCTTGGAACACCCTCATGTTGTTTTTACCCAGCAAAATAGTGGGTTGCAGGTAATAACCTTCGTTGAGCGAGCCTTCCAGTTTCTTGCGCGCGCCGCCGGTCAGCACCTGAGCTCCCTCTTTCTTGCCGATTTCGATATAGTCCAGAATGGTTTTCATCTGGCCCGCCGATACCTGCGCGCCCATCTGGGTATCCGCGTCCAGCGGGTTGCCGGTGCGAATGGCTTCCACACGTTTTATCGCCCTTTCCATAAAGCGTTCGTAAATCGACTCTTGCACCAGCGCGCGGCTCGGACAGGTACAGACCTCGCCCTGATTGAAGGCGAACAGCGTGAAGCCCTCCAGCGCCTTGTCGAAGAAGCTGTCCTCTTTATCCATCACGTCAGCAAAGAAGATGTTCGGCGACTTGCCGCCCAGTTCTAGAGTGGCCGGGATCAGGTTCTGCGCGGCGTATCCGGCAATCTGCTGGCCCACTTCGGTGGAGCCGGTAAAAGCCACTTTGGCGATGCGTTTGGAGGTCGCCAGATATTCGCCAATCTCGCCACCCGCGCCGTTAACCACGTTAATCACCCCGGCTGGCAGAATGTCTTTCAGCAGATCCATTAGCAGCAGCACAGAAAGCGGGGTCAGCTTGGCGGGTTTCATCACAATGCAGTTACCCGCCGCCAGCGCAGGTGCCATCTTCCAGCAGGCCATCAGCAGAGGGAAGTTCCACGGAATGATCTGCGCCACCACGCCCAGGGGCTCGTGGAAATGGTAAGCCACGGTTTCGCTGTCGATTTCACTGATGCCGCCTTCCTGCGCGCGAACACAAGAGGCGAAATAGCGGAAATGGTCGATAGCCAGCGGCACGTCGGCCCCCGAGGTTTCGCGGATCGGCTTGCCGTTATCCCACGTCTCCGCATTGGCCAGCAGCTCAAGATTTTGCTCCATGCGGTCAGCGACTTTCAGCAGCAGATTGGCGCGCTCCTGCACCGAGGTCTTGCCCCACGCCCCTTTGGCGGCATGGGCGGCGTCCAGCGCCAGCTCAATATCATCTTTGCTCGAGCTGGCGACTTCGCACAGCGCCTCGCCGGTAATAGGCGTCAGGTTGGAATAGTATTCGCCCTTCACCGGCGCGACCCACTCGCCGCCGATAAAGTTGTCATAACGTTTTTTCAGTTTCAGCGGGAAACCATACTCTTCAGGTTTTACGGCGTGCGGGGTCTTGTCATAAGCCATGATGAATCTCCTTTATGCTGCCTTGAACGAGAGTAAAACGCAGAACGCTGTATAAAGCGTAGGCAGTAAGGAGATGGACGGCGGGATGTAAAGGGAACTCTTCGAGCGGCCTCACAACTTTTCAGCCGGAGGCGCACAAGATGCTCAAAGGGGGATGAATCGGGCGAAAAGAGGCAGAATTATGGCGGCGCGGTGCGGGAAAAGCTTTCTCTCTGGAACAGACGTTCCACCAGCGAAACCAGCTTCGGACGCTCAACGCACCAACCGGGAGCCACGCGACGATAGTTGATATAACCCAGCGCGCAGGCGACGGCGATATCAGCCACGTTGAGGCTTTCACCATTCAACAACGTGCAGTTTTTGGCGTGCTGTTCAAGGGTGTCGAGGCCGCGCAGCACCTTGGCGCGCTGTTTCACCACCCACTCTTCATTGCGTTTGTCAGCATCGCGCTTGCTCTCTAACACCAGTGCCACGGCGGCGTCGGTCACGCCATCGGCCAGCGCTTCAATCTGCTTGACCCGCAACGCCTCCAGGGGCTGCCACGGCAACAGCGTCGGAGACGCATTCTGCAATTCGATAAACTGCACGATGATCGGCGAATCGTAAAACACCTCGCCGTCGTCAGTGACCAGCGCGGGGACTTTACCCAGCGGGTTGTAGTCAGTGATTTTGCTGCCCGGCTCTCCCGGAGGGTCATTCACAAACTCAAACGCAATGCCCTTCTCTAGCAGCATTACTGAGATTTTACGCACGTATGGACTGGTGTAGCTGCCGACAAGCTTCATCACGTTCTCCCGCGTTAAGACCTGTTTTAAAGCTAGCAGCCAAGCCTCGCTTTACCAAGCTTCGCCGCGCAAAGCGTCTTTTTTAAGAATTGCCCTTCACGCGTCCTACACCAAAAATGCCTTTCTGCCTAGTTAGCCTCGGGTTGCCGCAATCAGGCTTTCCCCTCAGAGAAGCGAAGCGTTAAAATATTGTTTAAATTTCGTAGCGTTTAAAAGGTTACTTCGATGGATGTTCTGCGCCAGAGCGATTCTGACGAAAAAGGCGATCAGACCCTGACGGCGATTGTCGGGGCGACCCGCAAGCCGGTGATGCAGCGCGGGCATCTGGATGCGCCAGAGGATGACTGGATCGCCGAAGAAGTGCCGGTAGCACTGGTCTACAACGGCATCTCTCACGTGGTGATGATGGCTTCGCCAAAAGATCTCGACGCCTTCGCCCTCGGCTTTTCTTTATCAGAAGGCATTATCGAATCCGTCTCTGACATTTACGGTATGGATGTGTCATCCAACTGCAATGGCATCGAAGTTAACATTGAGTTATCAACCCGACGCTTCAGCGGTTTGAAAGAGCGCCGCCGCGCGATGGCCGGACGCACCGGCTGCGGCGTGTGTGGCATTGAGCAACTCGGCGACCTGTTCCGCCCGCTCAAGCCGCTGCCTTTCACGCAAACCTTTGATTTAGCGCTGTTAGACAATGCGCTGAGCCAGTTGAAATCGGTGCAAACCATCGGCCAGCTCACCGGCTGTACTCACGCCGGCGCATGGATTAACCCGCAGGGCCAACTGCTCGGTGGCTGTGAGGACGTCGGTCGCCACGTCGCGCTGGATAAAATTCTCGGCGTGCGGGCCAAGAAAGCCGACTGGCAGCAGGGCGCGGTGCTGGTCTCGAGTCGCGCCAGCTATGAAATGGTGCAGAAAGCCGCGATGTGCGGCGTCGAAATTCTGTTTGCCGTCTCCGCCGCCACGCAACTGGCGGTAGATGTCGCCGAACGCTGCAACCTGACGCTGGTCGGTTTCAGCAAGCCGGGTCGCGCAACGGTCTATACTCATGCTCAGAGGTTGAGAGGCTAAGCGCGTCGGATTGCTCTCAATTCAGCGTTAGATTGTTTATTACCAGCTTATTTGTACTTGCTCTAAGGGCGGCCGAAAGCCCCGCCTGACGGGCCTGAGAGAATACCCGCACAAAGTGCGGAGCATAGATAATCATTTTCAATATCATTTAATTAACTATAATGATCCTACTGATTACGCGGTGCTCACAATGACGGTGCCGCCCTACACTATGGAGACGATGAACATGAGTTATTCACTGCCATCACTGCCTTACGCATACGACGCACTCGAACCGCATTTCGACAAACAGACGATGGAAATCCATCACACTAAACACCACCAGACCTACGTTAACAACGCTAACGCTGCGCTGGAAAGCTTGCCAGAACTGGCAAAACTGTCTGTTGAAGAACTGATTGCCAACCTGGACAAAGTGCCAGCTGACAAGAAAGTTGCTCTGCGTAACAACGCAGGTGGCCACGCTAACCACAGCCTGTTCTGGAAAGGCCTGAAAACCGGTACCACTTTGCAGGGCGACCTGAAAGCGGCAATCGAACGTGACTTCGGTAGCGTTGACGCTTTCAAAGAAACCTTCGAAAAAGCAGCAACCACTCGTTTCGGCTCAGGCTGGGCGTGGCTGGTTCTGAAAACCGACGGCAAACTGGCGGTAGTTTCTACTGCTAACCAAGACAGCCCGCTGATGGGTGAAGCAATCTCTGGCGCATCTGGCTACCCTCTGCTGGGTCTGGACGTTTGGGAACACGCTTACTACCTGAAATACCAGAACAAACGCCCTGACTACATCAAAGCATTCTGGGACGTTGTGAACTGGGACGAAGCAGCAAAACGTCTGGCTGAAGCGAAGTAATTTCGCGCCCCTAGGGGTTCAGCAACGCACATCAGGCGGGGTCTTCCCCGCCTTTTTTACGCCCATTTTGCACTCATTTCTCACGATTTTCAGACCTCGCTCGCACTTCTCAAATATCCTGCCCCTTACCCCTAAAGTTTGGCTTAAGTCATTCCGATAGACCTTTCACAAAGGCATCTCTTTTTAAGCAAGGACGTTGGGGGAAAATAGTTATGGGAATCGGTTTAGTACAGCGCATTGATAATCTAAAAGTCGGTACCAAGCTTGGGCTAGGTCTGGGGTTTATTTTGCTGATTGCCGTGGTGATTTCCGCCGTCGGCATGATCAAGTTTAAAAGCATCGATCAGCGGGCAGAAAAGGTCGACTTCAGCAACCAAATTAATACCTTACTGCACGACGCACGCCTTAATCGCACTTTATACCAGCTCAATTATGACCCCGTTTATCTGCAGAAAAACCAGCAGCTTATCGGCCAAGTTGAGCAGTTACTGCAAGAGTCCAAAGGCAAGATGAGCTGGGAGCCAAAGAATCAGGCCAATTTGGATCAGGTGCCGGTAAAAATTAAGGAATACAAACAGGCGCAGGCGGCTTTCAAACACGCAGTAGATGAAAAAGACGCCGTGCGCAAAAGCTGGAACCTGTCGGACACCGAGGACATTCTCAAACGCTTGCAGGAACAGCTGCGCGTGGAAGATGTAGATCCGTCAATTCGTATGTCACTTTCCGAAGTGATTCAGAAGCTTATCAGCATCCGCTACTACGTTCGTGGCCTGCTGCTCAGCCCGACGGCGGCCTCAGAAGCGCCCCTGATGCAGGCGATTGACGACACCAAAGCCAACGCCACCAAGCTCAACGCCCTGCTGCTGCCGAACCAGCAAGAGACGCTGGCCCCGCTGATGAACGCGCTGGCGAGCTATAAAACTCACGTTTTGGCTTACCTGCCAGCCGTCGAGCGCGAGAAGGCGACTTCGCAGGTTATGGCGGTAAAAGCCAATGATATGAACTCATTGGTGGCGAACATCTTCAAAAACGAGCTGGATAGCACCCATGCTGATATCCGCAAAGCGATGATGCTGATGGGCATTATTACGCTGGCGGTGCTGGTTATCGGCACGCTGTTCTCTTGGCACATTACCCGCCAGCTAACTCATCCGCTGCGCGCCACGCTGGCAACCGCCGAGCTGATTGCCAAAGGCGATTTAACCGCGGCACAGACTACTGCCCGCCGCGACGAGCTAGGGATGCTAATGAACGCCGTGGCCGGAATGAGCCAGAATCTGCGCAATATGATTTATGAAATTCGCACGGGAGTGGGTCAGGTATCCCACGCGGCGGCGGAAATTGCGGCGGGGAATACAGATTTATCTTCACGCACCGAGGAACAGGCAGCGGCCGTCGAAGAGACTGCCGCCAGCATGGAGCAGCTCAGTTCGACGGTGAAGCAGAATGCCGAAAACGCCCACCACGCCAGCAAACTGGCGTCTGACGCCTCGCAAACCGCCACCCTCGGCGGCAAGCAGGTGGGCGACGTGGTGCTCACCATGCAGCAGATCTCCAGCAGCTCCAAGCGCATCGCCGAGATAACCTCCGTGATCAACGGCATCGCCTTCCAGACCAATATTCTGGCACTGAACGCGGCAGTGGAAGCCGCCCGCGCTGGCGAGCAAGGGCGCGGCTTCTCGGTGGTGGCTTCCGAAGTGCGCACGCTGGCCCAGCGCAGCGCGCAGGCCGCCAAAGAGATTGAAGGGCTGATTGCCGAGTCGGTCGAGCGGGTGAATACCGGGGCTAAATTGGTGGAAAGCACCGGGCGCACCATGCAGGACATCGTGCAGTCGGTGACCAACGTGCGCGACATTATGGGCGAGATTGCCTCGGCCTCTGACGAGCAGAGCCGCGGCATTACGCAGATCTCGCAAGCCATTGTCGAGATGGACAGCACCACCCAGCAGAACGCCGCGCTGGTTGAGCAGTCTGCCGCCGCCGCTGACTCTCTCGAAGAGCAGTCGCGCCTGCTGACCGAGGCCGTGTCGGTATTCCGCCTGTCGGACAATGACAGCAAGAGTGCGTCGGTGACTCCGCGGGCGCCGCAGTTGCAGTCACCTCTGCTGCCGCGCCCGGCGGGAGTCAGTCAGGATAATTGGGAAACCTTCTAGGCCTGCCACCCTCCCCGTGAAATGCGCCCCATCGGGCGCATTTTTTTTCGCCTGTTTAGCCGGGCAATTGCGGGGTATGCTGAAGCACCAGGGGCAACGACTAGACAGGAGGTTTTTATGCATTACCCGGACGTGTATATCGGCGCGGTCAAACCCTATGAGAATGACAGACCGAGCGCCATCGGCAAACGGCAGGTGGACGGAATTTTACAGCTGACAGCCCTCGGGCTGGAAGGCGACGAGCAGGCGGAAAGCAGCTACCACGGCGGGCCAGATCGCGCCCTGTGCCACTTCCCGCGCGAGCACTACGCGTGGCTGCGCCAGCACTTCCCCGAGCAAGAGGAGCGTTTCCACCCGCCCGCTTTTGGGGAGAATCTCTCCACTCTTGGCCTGACCGAAGCCAACGTCTTTATCGGCGATATTTTCCGCTGGGGCGACGCGCTGATTCAGGTCACCCAGCCGCGCTCGCCGTGCTACAAGCTCAATACCTTCCTGCACTGCCCGCAGATGTCGCAGGTGTTACAAGACACCGGCAAATGCGGCTGGCTGTACCGGGTGATCGCCACCGGCAGCGTGAGTGGGGATAAACCCTTCGAATTGATGACCCGCAACAGCGACGTGTCGGTGGCCGAAGCGATCTCTATCGCCTTCAACATGCCGTTCGACGAAGAGCAGTATCGCCGCTTAATGAACGCAGCGGGGCTGTCTGCCAGCTGGAGTAAAACCATGCAGATGCGGCTAATTAATCGCAAGATTGAGGATTTTGGCAGAAGATTGTTTGGTTCGGCGGGGAAATGATTTCACATCCTCCCCGCGCGATGCAGGGAGGACGTTTGCAGCTTAGAAGGCTTTTTTGGCGTAACCGGTCACCACTTTCAGGCCCATTTCGCGGCCCAGCGCGGTCATCGGGTGAACTACCACGATGCCACGAACGGTTTTCTTCAGCGTGCCCATGTCGGCCTGCTCTTTCTTAGTGATTTCGCGGCTGAATGGCAGCGTTTCCAGCTTCTGCGCCTCTTTGCTCAGCTTCTTAACGCGAACCTCTTTCAAACGCGCGATTTCAGCGGCCAGCTTCTCTTTCTCTTCTTCATGCTTGGCAATCAGCTCGGCGTTACCCTGCTGGATAACGGTCGCATCTTTGTGGTTCAGCGCGTCCAACATGTCGCTGAGGCGTTTGATTTCGGCTTTTTCGACTTCTTTCATAGTATTTTCGACCCGTAGGTGCCGCAGCGGGCACGATGTTGCTAAAGACAATAACCGCTAGTGTATCAGGAAGTGCGGGTTTCATCAGCCCGCGCATCATCGGTAGTTTGCGCCAGCCCCGGCGGCAGGCCGCTCATCTCACAGGCGCGCTGCCCTAAACGCGCCAGCGCGGCGGTATAGCGCACGTCAAAGGGATAACAGCAGGAGAGCCGCAGGCCATTGCTGTAGCGCCCGCTCGGCGAGTACAGCGTGCCCGGCGTCATGCAGATCTTCTCCTCAATCAGCTGCTTAAAGAGCGCCACGGTATCCACACCCTCGGGGAAATCCACCCAAAATACAAAACCGCCCATCGGGCGCGTGGATCGAGTTCCCTGTGGGAAATATTGCGCGATCAGCGCTCGCGCTTCGTCGACCTGCGCCTCATAGCGGCGGCGCAGACTGCGCAGATGATGGTCGTAGCCGCCGGACTCGAGGAACACCGCCAGCGTCTGCGACAGCAGAGAAGACTCGGTCATCGACGACACTGCTTTCAGCTTGCGCAGCTTGTCGGCGAAGCGCCCGCCCGCTATCCAGCCAATGCGAAAATCGGGGGCCAGCGTCTTGGTAAAGCTGGTGCAAAACAGCACCCAGCCGTACTTGTCGAAGGATTTCACCGCCGGAGAGAGCGCGTCGCTGAACTGGATTTCGGCATACAGTCCGTCTTCTATTAGCGGCACGCGATGATCGTTCATCAGCCGCGCCAGCCGTTTTTTCGCCGCCAGCGGCATGGTGAAGCCCATTGGGTTTTGCGCCGTCGGCATGGCGATCACCGCGTTCAGCCGCTTCTCATTGAGCATCAATTCGAGGGCGTCGAGGGACAAACCGGTTTGCGGATCGGTGGGAATTTCCACTGCTTTCAGCCCAAGGCTCGCCAGTAGCGGCAGGAGATAGAAGTAGGTCGGAGTCTCCAGCCCCACGCTGTCTCCCGGCTGGGTGGTGACGCGCAGCGCCAGTTGCAGGGCTTCCATGCAGCCGTGAGTCAGGGTGATATCAGAGGCTTCCAGCATCATCCCCAAGGCCAGCGAGCGGCGGGCGATTTGCTGACGCAGCGCCAGATTCCCCGGCGGCAGCGCGTACTGGCCAATCAAATGCGGCTGGCGGCGCAGCAGCGAAGACATGATGCGCCCCAGCTTAGCGCCGGGGTAAAAATCGTTAGCCTGCGGGCAAGCCAGCGAGAGATTGGTGTAGGCCGGGTTGATTTGCGCGGCAAACACCGTGTCGATCAGGTCCAGCACGTCGTCGGCAGGCTCCGCCGCTGGCCCGTGAGGCAAATGCTGCACTTCGAGGGCCGGGAGCGCGGTGCGCACGTAAAACCCCGACTGGGGCCGCGCTTCAATCAGCCCGCGATCTTCCAATCGGCGATAAGCCGCCACCACGGTATTAATGCTCACCGAATAGGTCTGCGCCGAGCGGCGTACCGAAGGCAAACGGCTGCCGGCGGGCAAGGTGCCGCGTCGAATCGCCTCGGCCAGATTGTCAGCCAACAGGTTGTAGCGCGTGTCGCCCGCGCGGTTTGCATCGGTCAAAGGGGTGAGCATCTCGGCCATGGTGTCAGTTCCGCAAATATGAATGAGTACAGTTTATTTTTAGTACAACTGTAACCATGACAATATCCTATTTTTGGTTCTGTTACCTAATTGACTGACTGTTTACTCTGGCGGTACAGATTTTTTTCCGAGGAATGCCCCATGCTGGACACCGCTTTTGTCAGTTACGTCACCGTCATGTCGATCACGCCCGGCCCGAATAATATTTTGCTCGCCGCCTCTGGGGTGAATTTCGGTCTGCGCCGCACCGTGCCGATGATGCTCGGCATCACCCTCGGCTGCGTGATCCAATGCGCGCTGACTACCTCTCTTCTGGCGATTTTACTCAGTTGGATGCAGGTGATCCGCCTACCAATGGCGGTGTTGGGCTGCGCCTATCTATTCTGGCTGTCATGGAAGATTTATCGCTCGGGCACGCCGGGAGAAGGGGCCGAGCAAGCACCGATGAAGATGATCCACGGCGCGCTGTTTCAGGCGGTGAACCCAAAAGCTTGGCTGATGGCGACCAACGTGGCAATCCTCTTTACGCCGCGCGAAGGGGCGCTGTTAAGCCACACGTTGATGATTTGCGTTGGTTTCGCGCTGATCAACCTGCCGTGCATTCTGATATGGGTGGTGATGGGCGACCGTCTGCGTCAGGCGCTGCGAGTCAGCTGGAAGCTGAAACTGTTCAACAGCATCATGGCCGGGCTGATGGCGATCACCGCCGTCTGGCTGATGTTTGACGAGTTACGCCATGCGTTTAACTAGCCAAATCTCAAAGTAGCAAAGGGATTAACGCTGAACGGGAGAGAGGCGCGACGGCTGCTGATTGCTGATATGAGCAATCAGCCCGGTAATAGAAAGCACCATGGTGGAACGGACGATTTGCTGATAACGCTGCTGCTGCATGGCAATCAGGGATTCGTCGGCTTCGCCGGGTTTGAGGAAGGTTGGCGCCGGGGGAAGCGCGGCTACGCAGTGCAGCTCGCCAAAGGGGCCAAGGATTTCGTCGTCGGTGAAACGATAGTCTTCACCGTCGTAATTTAACTCTTCGCGCAGGGCCATCAGCAGCTCGGCGTCTTCATATTCATGGCGGCTGATCACGCCCAGCGCATAAATCAGTTTGAGCCTGACGGACAGGTCGCCCAGCGGGCCGTTGCCGGTCAATAAAGGCTCGACGGCGTATTTCACCGCGTAATCGTCTTTGCGGAATACCTGAATCACCAGAATATCCAGCGCTTCAGCCAGTAATTCTACGGCAGTCATCAAGAAGCTGCGCACAGATTTGCCTGCGTTCAGTTTTTCCAGTACCCGGTTTTCAAACGCCTGTGCTTTTTCCATCGAGTTACTTACGTTAAGAATCGCGTCATGAATTACGGCTTCTGATGTGTCCATAGTCATCCGTGAGTCCCAGTTGTGTTTGAAGCTACAACGGCGCGAACCGCTGTAGCTTCATCACTTGGGCATTAATTTTTGAAAATTAGTGCTTTTTCTCGTAGATGCTCACGGCTTGCGCGACAACTTCGCCGTCTTCTGGCAGGCCTGATACCTGAGCCAGCGCCGCTTTTGGACCGACTTTTTCCAGCAGTTCCGCCCACTCTTTAGCTTGCTGATCTTCGTCACTGCGGTAGTGCATGGCAGCGGCGATACCAATCACCAAATTATTGTGCGGCAGATTATATTCCAGTGTACCCAGCAATGGCTTAATTAAACGGTCGCCCGCGCTCAGTTTACGCAATGGCTGGCGGCCAACGCGCTCCACGTCGTCATGCAGGTACGGGTTTTCAAAACGGGTAATGATTTTTTCGATGTAAGCGAAGTGCTTTTGCGGGTCAAAACCGTAACGGTTGATCAGCACCTGACCACTCTCTTCCATCGCCCCGCGCACCACCAGACGGATTTTCTCGTCAAGAATCGCATCACGGATGGTGGCATGGCCTGCCTGCTGGCCGAGATACGCGGTGATCGCGTGGCCGGTGTTCAGGGTAAACAGCTTGCGCTCAACGAACGCCATCAGGTTATCGGTTGGCTCCATACCGGCGATAGTCGGCAGCGGGCCTTTGAACTGGGTCTGATCGACAATCCACTCGCTGAAGGTTTCAACCGTCACTTCCAGCGGATCGGTGGTGCCCGCCGCAGCCGGAGGCACGATACGGTCAACGGCTGAGTCGACGAAGCCGACGTGCGCTTCAACCCAGGCTTTCTCATCTTCCGGCAGCGCATTGAACACGTGCTGTTTGAACTGGCTGGTGCCACGCACCATGTTTTCACAGGCGATGATGTTCAGCGGAGACTCATTGCCCTGCTGGTGACGCAGAACCAGACCTTTCGCCACGTTCGGCGCGATTTTTTCCAACACGGTTGGGCCAACGGCGGTGGTCACTAAGTCGACTTTAGCAATCAGGTCGATAGCTTCCTGACCTGCGCTGTTGACCGCGTTGACGTTTTTCACTGGCTCAACGCTGGCCTTCTCGCCAACCACGTGCACGTCGTAACCATGACGGCTGTTTAATGCTTCCAGCAGCACAGGGCTGACGTCAGCGAAGGTTAATTCAACTTGTGCATCGGCCAACAGTTTACCGATAAATCCACGGCCAATATTGCCCGCGCCAAAATGTAGTGCTTTCATAACAATATTTCCTTCGAGTCCGAATCAACAAGCGGGTCTCGAAAGACCCGCTTAGTAATACTCTCGACCGTTTCCCTTGTTGGCTGATTAGCCGCGAAGGATGGTCAGAACCTCTTCAACGCTGGTGGTGTTGGCTAGACGGTCAATCACGCCATCTTCGTCCAGCGCCGTGGTCAGCTTAGTGATCACGTTGATGTGCTCATTATTACGCGCCGCGATACCAATAACCAGACGGGCTGAGTCATCTTCGTCATCGCCCCAGCGAATGCCCGCCGGGTACTGGCAGAACACGATACCGGTTTTCAGCACGCGGTCTTTCGCTTCGATAGTCCCGTGCGGTACTGCGATAGATTCACCAAGGTAAGTCGAGGTCAGCTGCTCACGAGCCAGCATCGCTTCAACGTACTCCTGCTGAACGTAACCGCCTTTCACCAGTTGATCACCGGCGAAGCGGATCGCGTCTTCTTTGTTGCTCGCCTGCAAGCCGAGGAAGATGTTGCTTTCGCTCAGGCGGAACAGGTGTTCGTTCTCTTGCTCGCTCACCAAGCTGTCGCTCAGCGTGGTGTTCACTTTCTCTTTGTACTGGCTGGATTTGTTCACTTCAACCAGACGGGCAGTCAGGTCAGTGTACAGGCCGCTGTCGAGGAAGTTGGTCAGTGAAATGTGCTGTGCGTGTGGCACTTGGCGCATTGCACGTTCGGTCAGGTCACGGTGGGTGATAACCAAGTCAACGTCGTCCGGCAGGCTGTTAATCGCGCTGTTGGTGACACTGATGTTAGTCAGGCCAGCATCCTGCACTTTCTTACGCAGCACGCCTGCACCCATGGCACTTGAACCCATGCCTGCGTCACAAGCCACGATGATTTTGCGCACGGTAGACAGGTCGCCAGCCACGCCAGCGGTAGAAGCTTTGCCGCCTTTAGACTGTGCTTTCATGTCTTGAACGCGGCGAGTTGCTTCGTCCAGATCGTCGCCCTCTTTCACTTTGCTGGTTTTCAGCAGGAAAGCAGAGACGATGAAGGAAACCGCGAACGCCGCCACGATTGCCGCGATGTTAGCGAAGTAAGTGCCTTTTGGCGTCATCGCCAGAACCGCGAGGATAGAGCCCGGAGACGCTGGAGAAACCAGGCCGCCGTTCAATACGGTCAGGGTGAACACGCCAGTCATACCGCCCAGAATTACCGCCAACAGCAGGCGCGGGTTCATCAGAACGTATGGGAAGTAAATTTCGTGGATACCACCGAAGAAGTGGATAATTGCCGCGCCGCCAGCTGACTGTTTAGCGCTGCCACGACCGAAGAACATATAGGCCATCAGTACGCCCATACCCGGACCTGGGTTAGCTTCGATCAGGAAGAAGATTGATTTACCGGTTTCAGTCGCCTGCTGGATACCCAGTGGAGAGAAGATACCGTGGTTGATGGCGTTGTTGAGGAACAGGATTTTCGCTGGTTCAACAAAGATAGAAGCCAGTGGCAGCAGGTTATGGATAACCATGATGTGCACGCCAGCCGCCAACACTTTGGACAGCGCTTCAACCAGCGGGCCAATAGCTAAGAAGGCGAGGATCGCCAACAGCATACCGATGATACCGGCCGAGAAGTTGTTAACCAGCATCTCGAAGCCGCTTTTGATTTTGCCGTCCACCAGACGGTCAAAGCGCTTGATACACCAGCCGCCCAGCGGACCTGCAATCATCGCGCCGAGGAACATCGGCATGTCTGCACCGACGATAACGCCCATGGTGGTGATAGCACCCACCACGCCGCCACGGTCGCCGCCAACCAGACGTCCACCGGTGAAACCGATCAACAATGGCAGCAGGTAAGTGATCATCGGGCCAACCAGCTTCGCTAACGTTTCGTTAGGCAACCAACCCGTTGGGATGAACAGCGCCGTGATGATACCCCAGGCAATAAATGCCCCGATGTTAGGCATCACCATGTTACTCAGGAAGCGGCCAAAGTTTTGAACTCCGACCTTAACGTCTGGTGAAAACATAAAACGCACCCCTATTGATACGCGCTAACAATAAGAGCGCGTGATATCTGTTAATTATCGGTGACGGTTAATACGGTTTTCGTGCCACTGCTTTAAAAATCCGTCCGTCGAATTGCTGTCTGCGAGGCGGACTCTACCACGTGATTATGGCACCGCGTAGACGCTGCGCATTACGTGAGCAAGATCACGCAGCCCACCCCGTGACACCCCACTTTTTAGTGACTTCCATCACAAAACACCCCTGAAACTTAGGTACAACGGACAAATTTTACGCGTTATTGCCTTGAAAACGTGACTAAAATCACATTTTCCATTCGTCGCTTTGTTATTAAAATGTGATATTCATCACAATTTATTTTTCGACGAAGGCAAAAATTATGTTCAAAAAGCATCCAGCCGTGCGAAGGCCGTCGATGAATCAGTTTACGAGGGGGATGTTGAAAGAAAATTACGGTTGGATGGGAGTGGGTGCAAAAGAGAGCGAGATAGGAGCAACGCGAGGAAAAACTTCAGGCCCCCCGATCGAGGAGCCTGAAGGTGTTAGCTGCGGGTTATTTGCCCTGCGCTTTCACGATGGCGGCCTGCAACTCTTCGGCAGACACGGCACCTGGCAGTACAGTGGTGTTTGCAGCGGTTGCGCCAGAGGTTGGCATCACCACGAAGCCCGGCGTGCCGCCGAAGCCTAAAGTACGCGCCAATTCGTCATTGGAGGCGAGAGCTTCATGGGTCGCTTTCAGCTGGTCTGCGCTTGGCGTGCTAGCTTTGGCTGCTTTCACCGCAGCGGCGATGTCCGCGTTGGTCAGCTTGCCTTCGTCATGGCCGGTGCGATAAAGGCTGTTGTGATAGTCGAAATAAGCCTGTGAGCCCTTCTCTTTCCACACTGCCATGCCGGTTTCAGCGGCGGTGATTGACTCTTTCCAGCGATCGCCGAAGATTGGCCACTCTTTAAACACGAAACGCACGGTTGGGTTAGCTTTCACCGTCTGCTCAACCAGCGGCGCCATACGGCTGCAATACAGACATTGGTAATCGAAGAACTCCACAAACGCGACTTTGGCATCTTTCGGGCCATAGCTTGGCGTCGCTGGGTCATTCACCAGCGCTTTAGCGTTTGCCAGCACCGCGTCTTGAGCCTGTTGCTGTTGCTGATCAGCCTGCTGCGCCTGTAACTTCTGGCTGACCTGCACCAGAATCTCCGGGTGCGCGACCATGTAATCAGCCGCTATCTTGCCAATCGCTTCTTGCTGAGCTGGAGTGAAATCCGCGGTGGTGGCATCAGCCGCCATCGCCAGCGTCGGGGTCATTACCAGTGCAGCCAGCAAAGTCATCGTCTGACGTTTCATTGATGGATCCTTAATAGATAAAGTCGGTAAACAGAGAAATGTATTGCTGAAAAGTAGAGTAAATCGCCGCCAGTTGCAGGTGGGAAATTGTTATTTTTTATAAATTTACAGATCCTGACGCTGGCGGAAGAGACAAAAAAGCCACGAGGTTTCCCACGTGGCCTGATTATTTAACAATAATTCAGCAAGTTACCAGAAATTAATGGCTGTAATCGCCTTGCGCGACTTTCTGCGCACTGAGCAGCGTCTGCTGTTTGCCCACCAGATTCGACATCATGGTGTTGTACTGCGTTGCCTGCTGCTGAGTCGGGAATTGCACGCCGCCATTGGCGAAAGCAACCTGATTGCCCTGCTGTTGCAGGTAATCGCCCACGGCAATAATGTCCTGAGTGAAGCTGCTGAGTGCAGGCACCAGTGGCGTCAGCACGTTAGCCGGTTCGGTCACGACATTGGAATAAACCTGACCATAAACCGCTTTCAAATCATCCGGCTGCTTCAACGCCGCCATCGCGGTATCCGCTTTGTTCTTCGAGTCACGAATTTGCGCACTCAGGAGATTTAACGAACCCGCCGCCTGTTGCAGCGCAGAGCGTTGCGTCATGTAGTCCTGCGGGGCACGAATCTGACCAATGGCGCTTACCGCCGGTACCAGACCGCCTTCAACCGACGACTTCAACTGACGCGAGAACGACAGAATGATGCCGTAATCGTTAGCATAATTGCCGAACTTCTGTTTTTGATCTTCGCTCAGCGACGGCAGATTCTGCCCGCTGCGCATCACGGTATTTTGCAAATAATCGATAAAAGCTTTGCGTTGCTCCGGCTCTTTATCGCCGCATGCCGTGAGTTGAAACACGACCAGCAATGCCACAAACGGCGCTAACCAACGCCCGAATGCCCTGCTTCTGATCCCTACAGCCATGAGTCCTGACTCCTGATTTCAATGTTCTTTTTACCGGCCAGTTCCGTGCCGATCTGGGCTTTCCATGCGTGTAATAGAATAGAACATCTGGGGTGAGAACGCTTTTTAAAAAAGCGGGCAAAAGGGTTTAAATTCAACTTCAACGTCAAAACCGTGGGCCGCCACGCAAACTGTTCTGCTCCTGCCTGAAAAAGAGGGAAGGATAAAATCAACGTCAAAATCCTAAACAAAACAAACTGAAACGGATCGGTTGCGAAGCCAGTAAGCCGCATTAAGAAGTCACGCCGAGCAAGAGGTGGAAAACCGCGTGGTAGTTTGCGTTTCAACGCAATGTCTTAAATTTAAACCTAAAATTTGCAATCAAAAAAGAGGCCAGGTCACCAGACCCAGCCTCTCTCTCAACGCTTTACCTTCAGCTTTCTAAAAGCTGAAAATCCCCTGCTTATTGAAGCAGAGAAATATCCGCGACTTGCAGGAACAGCTCACGCAGCTTGGACAGCAGCGTCAGGCGGTTCACGCGAATGGCTTCGTTCTCATCCATGACCATCACGGTATCGAAGAAGCTGTCGACGGTTTCACGCAGCGCAGCTAACTCCACCAGCGCTTCCTGATACTGGCCTGCTGCGAACAGCGGCTCCAGTTTGTCGCGCAGGACGACCAGATGGGTTGCCAATTTCAGCTCTGCAGCTTCTTTCAACACGGAAGCATGGACGTGGTCCAGCAAGGTGTCGGTAGACTTCGCAAGAATGTTGGAAACGCGTTTGTTGGCAGCGGCCAGCGTCGCGGCTTCATCCAGCGTGCGGAAGTGACTCACGGCTTTCACACGGGCGTCGAAATCAGCAGGTTTGGTCGGACGACGCGCCAATACGGCCTGAATGGTGTCGACCGCGTGACCTTCTTCCTGATACCACGCGCGGAAACGACCGAGCATGAAATCAACCACTTCATCCACAGCCTTGGCGTTAGTCAGCTTGTCGCCGTATAGGCGAACCGCTTCTTCGGTCAGGGTTTGCAGGTCGAGAGGCAGATTCTTCTCAACGATAATGCGCAGCACGCCCAGCGCGGCACGGCGCAGAGCGAATGGGTCTTTATCGCCTTTTGGATGTTGACCAATGCCGAAGATACCGGCCAGCGTGTCCATTTTGTCAGCGATTGCCAGAGCACAGGCCACCAGCGATTCTGGCAGTTGGTCGCCAGCAAAGCGCGGCTGATACTGCTCGTTCAGCGCTACGGCCACTTCTTCAGCTTCGCCGTCATGACGCGCATAGTGCATGCCCATCACGCCCTGAGTGTCGGTGAACTCGAACACCATGTTGGTCATCAGGTCGCACTTAGACAGCAGGCCCGCGCGCTTGGCGTTCTCAACGTTGGCACCGATTTTGTCGGCGATCCAACCAGACAGCTCTTCGATACGGTTGGTCTTGTCTCGCAGAGTGCCGAGCTGTTTCTGGAACAGAACGGTTTCCAGACGCGGCAAGTTGTCTTCCAGACGCTTTTTCAGGTCGGTATTGAAGAAGAACTCGGCGTCGGCCAGACGTGGACGAACCACTTTCTCGTTACCGGAAATGATCTGCTGCGGGTCTTTCGACTCGATATTGGTCACGAAGATAAAGTTCGGCAGCAGTTTGCCCGCGGCGTCGTACACCGGGAAATACTTCTGGTCGCCCTTCATGGTGTAAACCAGCGCTTCGGCAGGCACCTTGAGGAATTTCTCTTCGAACTTGGCGGTCAGCACGACCGGCCATTCAACCAGCGAGGCCACTTCTTCCAGCAGGCTTTCGCTCAGGTCAGCAATACCACCAATCTCTTTGGCAGCTTTTTCGGCGTCTTGCTTGATGAGGGCTTTACGCTGCTCATAATCGGCAACCACTTTGCCGCGTTCCTGCAAAATCTGCGGGTACTGGTCAGCATTGTCGATGGTGAATTCTGCTTCGCCCATGAAGCGGTGGCCGCGAATAGTGCGCGCAGACTCGATGCCCAGAATGGTGCCTGGGATCAGCTCATCGCCCAGCAGCAGGGTCACGGTATGAACCGGACGCACAAACTGCACGTCGGAGTCGCCCCAGTGCATCAGCTTAGGAATTGGCAGCTTAGCCAGCGAATTGGCGACCATCGGTGCCAGCAGGTGTTGCGCGCTCTCGCCTTTGACGTGCGCACGGTAAACCAGCCATTCACCTTTGTCAGTCACCAGACGCTCGGCCTGATCGACGGTAATGCCACAGCCGCGCGCCCAGCCTTCGGCCGCTTTGCTCGGTTTCCCTTCGGCATCGAAAGCCTGAGATACGGCCGGGCCGCGCTTTTCGACTTCACGATCGGCCTGAGTGGCGCTCAGGTTGGAGACTTTCAGCGCCAGACGGCGCGGTGCCGCGAACCATTTTACTTCGCCATGTGGCAGATTTGCCGCATCCAGCTCCGCAGTCAGGTTGGCCGCAAAAGATTCAGCAAGGCTACGCAGAGCCTTCGGTGGCAGTTCTTCAGTACCGATTTCCACCAGAAAAGTTTTTTCAGTCATCACTGTTTCTCACTTCTCGTTCTTTTTGCACATCGGGAAGCCCAGCACTTCGCGGGAAGCGTAATACGCCTCAGCAACCGCTTTAGTCAGGGTACGGATGCGCAGAATGTAGCGCTGGCGTTCAGTCACGGAGATGGCTTTACGCGCGTCCAGCAGGTTAAAGCAATGCGCCGCTTTCAGAATGCGTTCGTAAGCAGGCAGTGCCAGCGGCTTCTCAAGAGCCAACAGGGTTTGCGCTTCTTTCTCATGCTGCTCGAAACAGGTGAACAGGAAATCAACGTCGGCGTATTCGAAGTTATAAGTCGATTGCTCAACTTCGTTCTGGTGGAATACGTCGCCGTAGGTGGTTTTACCCAGCGGGCCGTCGCTCCAGACCAAGTCGTAAACGCTGTCTACGCCCTGAATGTACATCGCCAGACGTTCCAGACCGTAAGTGATTTCGCCGGTAACAGGCTTACATTCCAGACCGCCAACCTGCTGGAAGTAAGTGAACTGCGTCACTTCCATGCCGTTCAGCCACACTTCCCAACCCAGACCCCATGCGCCAAGCGTTGGGTTTTCCCAGTTGTCTTCGACGAAGCGGATGTCGTGGATCAGCGGGTCAATACCCAGCTCTTTCAGCGAGCCGAGGTACAGCTCCTGAATGTTGTCCGGGGAAGGTTTGATCATCACCTGGAACTGGTAATAGTGTTGCAGGCGGTTTGGGTTCTCACCGTAGCGACCGTCAGTCGGGCGGCGTGACGGCTGGACATAGGCTGCCGCAAAAGGCTCTGGGCCGAGTGCGCGCAGGCTGGTCATCGGGTGCGAGGTACCCGCGCCGACTTCCATATCCAGTGGTTGAACAATGGTGCAGCCCTGCTGCGCCCAATAATCCTGAAGTGTCAGGATCAGGCCCTGAAAGGTCTTGGTATCAAACTTTTGCATGTTGGTTTCGCACGCGAGACAGTGAGTTTAAAAGAGTCGGACAGTATACCCGCTGAGCGGAAGATAATCAGCCAGAATGACACAACAGATCGGTTGCAGTAGGTTTCGGCCTCTCTGTGCTCATCGACTGGCGGCTAATCGGTAGGCAGCATCGCCTTCCCGCTTGCCTATCGCCACCACCACGACCACTATTTGCTGGTCTTCCACCTGATAAACCAACCGATAACCCAGACTTTTGAGTTTAATTTTATATCGATTGGCTTTTGGTCCGGATAAACGCGCTGAGGGGACATGCGGGTTTTCCAGTCGCTCGGCCAGTTTTTTCTTGAATTGCTCTTTGATGGGGGGAGCCAGCGCCCTCCATTCCTTGAGCGCCGACTTTAAGAAATCGAGTTTATAGGTCATCCAGAGTCAGCCTTATCCTTTCTTCACCCTGCCGCTTATCCATAATGCGGTTCAATTCGACGTCTTCCGCCAAACTCATGAGATAGGCGTAGAGGTCAGGCGGGACACAGTAGAAGGCGGGCTCGTTGCGATTGAGAATTGCCACGGATTCGCCTTCTCCTGCGCTAAACGTCCCCATTGGGTCACGTTTTAATTCAGTAATGCTGGCAGCTGATGAGGTGAGTATTTCAAACGGCATAGTTTTTCTCCTGTCAGACTATGCCGTAATTATAGCCTTTAAAGGTGCTTTTAAAAGCACCTTTAAAGATTCTTTTAGAACCTTGCACTGATACCCGCGTTGTAAGAGGTCTGTTCGCCTGAATCCAATCCGGTGGTCTGGGAAACGGCGGCGAAGGCGGCGACGCTGTCGGTCAACTGCACGTTGGCGCCGATGGTCATATCCACCCAGTCTTTATCCTGATCTTCCGTGGTGCGACTAAAGCGCGTGCGGGTCGATTTAATCGCGCCGGTGGCGGTGTAGTTGTTATCACCGAACTGGCGGTCATAGGTGACCTGCGCATACGGATTGACGATGCCCAGCTGCGCGTTCAGACGCCAGCCCAGCGCGCCAATCTGCGAGTGTGAAGTCTGGTCGCCAAAGCGCATTGAGGTGCTGTTGTTGTCCTTCTCGGCGTAGCCGTTAACGCTGCTGTAATCCCAGCTGTATTGCGCCACCGGGCCGGTAGTCAGCACGGGTAACACCGGAATATCCCAACCTGCGGTCACGCGGCCACCGATATTTTTACCGTCGGTGTCGCCCTGCTCGGTGCGCGTTGCCGGGCCGAGGGTGATGCTGCGCTTGATGTCGTCATAGTTCAGCGAGCCATAGTGGAAATCGCCGTTGATCCAGCCGTTTTCGGCGATTTTCACTCCAGTGAAGGCCGTCGCCATCCAGCCGCGCGTGCGATAGCTGAAGTTATCGGTCGGGTCCTGCTTGTCGCTGGAGCCGGAAATCATCAGGCCCATCATCCAGTTGTCGGTCAACTGATAATCCAGCCCGATATTGCCGGAGTTGGTGGTGCTGTCACCATTGCCCAGCGAAGGATTGGCTTTGTTGTCGAAGTGCTGCCCGGCATAACCGCCGAACATGCCGAAGGTGCCGGCTTTGTTATCCTGCGTGCGCAGCTGCTGGTAGCGGCTGTCGAGCAGCCCTTGAGTGTTGCGCGCTAACGCCAGTGAACCTTGGTTCAGGGCGGTGACTTCCAGCGGGCCGTTGATCACCGACTGCATATACTGCGCAATCAGCGCGTGAGCCTGCGGCGTTGGGTGGAAGTGGTCGGCAAATAGGAAAGCTTTGCTGCTGTCGAAGCCCGGCAGGTTGGAAGTACATTCTGACGCCGAGGTGCCGACCGGGCAGGCGGTGCCCGCGGTATTGGCGAAGCCGTACATCGCAGGGTTGGCGATCACTTCGTTGAACAGGCCGTTGATGTCCACGCGCGCGATGTTGCCGCCGGTTTTCGCCAGCGCGATATCTTCGGTGGTATTGTAGGTTTCAGTCAGCCCTTCCGCCACGCCGCGCAGCGCGTCATAGGCGGCAATCATCCCCTTCGATATCAAGTCCTGCACGATCTCCGAGTCCAGCCCGGCGGTAGTCGAGGCCTTTAACGCGTCGTGGATGGCCTGAGTTCGGGCATCGGTGCTCGGGGTGTTTTGCGCGTTGAGGTACTTATAGGCTGCTTCCAGCGCCTGCTGCTGCACTGGCAGCATGCCGACTTGAATAATGCCTTCCATCAATACCGGGGTCAGGCCGATGTTAGGCACCGTCGGCACCACCACGGTTCCTGCTCCGGCTTTCAGTAAGTCATTGACCTGTGAGGCGGCCTGAGTCGCGCTGTTGGTCGCAATATCCAAGGCTTTTAATGGGTTAAGCGCCGCAGCCGCCAAGTCATTGCCGCCAATCCAGTGGATATACAGGCCATTCGGATCGGCTTTCCCGCCGGTGGAAGCCAAATAGTTTTTCACCTGATCCTGCGTGGTGTAGTCGGAATCCAGCCCCGGCACAGCCACGCCGCCGCCTTCGGCATAGTTCAGCCCGCCTTTGGAAGAAGGCGTTAAGGTGGTGCCGATATTGCCAGCCAGAATTTCGTCATACAGCTGATGGGAGCTGCTGTCGAAGGTCCAGCGGCCGATATTGCCGGTGTCGCTCAGGCTGTCGCCGAACACATAAAGTTGGTCATAGGCATGGGCTGAGGCGCTGGTGCCAAGCAGAATGGCAGTAGCCAGAGCACATCGGGTCAGGCGTGAAAGAGGTTTTTTATTCTTATCCATCAGGTGTTGGCTCATCATCATGTTTTCCATCATCAACGAGAAGGTCGAAGACCCATCCATATGTAAGGATTGCGTAATTTGTGGTGTTGACTATGGTTCAGAATGCCGGGGAGTCAAGGATGAGAACGCAAAAGCGGGAAGTTGCAGAGTAGTCTCATGAAGTTGCAGAGTTGTCCTATTAGTAGGACTATGAGCCACCGCCATGACGATAAGGATGAACGTAATGACACGATGTAGTTGGGTATCCAAAGAGCCCATTTATCTGGAGTATCACGACAAAGAATGGGGCGTTCCGGTGAAAGATGGCCGCGAACTGTTCGAAATGTTGTGTCTTGAGGGCCAGCAGGCCGGTCTTTCCTGGATAACCGTGTTGCGTAAACGCGAGAATTATCGCCGCTGTTTTCACCAATTCGACCCAGTTCGCATCGCAAAAATGAGCGATGAGGATGTCGAAACGCTGGTACTGGACGCGGGCATCATTCGCCATCGCGGTAAAATCAAAGCCATCATCTCCAATGCGCAGGCCTATTTGGCGATGCAAGCCAACGGCGAGGACTTCTCCGCCTTCATTTGGCAGTTTGTCGATAACCAACCGGTCATCAATAATCCCCTCGGCCCAGAAGGCATTCCGGCCAAAACCACCGTGTCTGACAGCATGTCCAAAGCATTGAAGAAGAAAGGCTTTAAGTTTATCGGCTCGACCATTTGCTACGCCTTTATGCAGGCCGCAGGGCTGGTGAACGATCATCAATCTTACTGCTTCTGCCACCCCGACAATCACCCGGCATGATCCGCCTCTCCTCACCCGCCGACACGCCAGCCATTATGCTGCTCTGGCTGAAAAGCACCCTCGCCGCTCACCCCTTTATAGAGGAGTCATACTGGTATGAGAGCGCCGCGATGGTGCGCGAGGAGTTCTTACCGAAAGCCGTCACTTGGGTTTCTTGCGACGCGGCGGGCGAGATTGAGGGTTTCATCAGCGTGCTCAACAAGCAGTTTATTGGCGCGCTGTTCATCAAAGAAACGCTTTATGGTCAAGGTATTGCTCAACGTTTGATGCAGCAAGCCAAGGAGAGTTTCCCCCTGCTACTGCTAGAGGTTTACCAACAAAATCACCGCGCGGTGGCGTTTTACCGCAAAGAGGGTTTTTTGGTAGTCAATGAGACTGTCCATCCCGGCACGTCTCTCCCCACTTGGGTACTGCGCTGGCAAACGCCTTTTGCGTCGTAACGCATTCAAAAAAAGTTCCGTAAAAACCCGCAGAAGTGACAAAAAAGGAGAACCGGAATTCTCCTACTGCTTAACGCAGCAAAATTCCGCATAAAGAGCGCCAGAAAGCCGAAATACCTATGACAGCCGGTTTCATTTCTTTATGTTTTGACACCTTTTTATGTGCAACTTGTGACGAATTGCCGCGTCATAATCAAAACGATTCGGCTTGAAATAAAACATCCCTAAAGGAAATTAAGATGAAGAGAAGACTTCTTGTGGTCGCGGGCGCACTTTGCGTCACTATGGGCCTGTCAGCCTGTACCACCAACCCGTATACCGGCGAATCTGAAGCAGGAAAATCAGGCATCGGCGCAGGTCTTGGGGCCGCACTGGGCGCGGGCGTAGGGATGCTTTCATCATCTAAACATGACCGCGGCAAAGGCGCACTGATCGGCGCAGCGGCAGGCGCAGCACTGGGCGGCGGCGCGGGTTATTACATGGATGTGCAGGAATCCAAACTGCGTGACAAAATGCGCGGTACCGGCGTTAGCGTGATCCGTCAGGGCGATAACATCGTGCTGAACATGCCAAATAACGTCACCTTCGACTCGAACAGCAGCACCCTGAAACCGGCGGGTGCCAACACCCTGACCGGCGTGGCGATGGTGCTTAAAGAATATCCGAAAACTGCCGTTAACGTCGTCGGCTACACCGACAGCACCGGCACTCGCGCGCTGAACATGAAGCTGTCCCAGCAGCGTGCTGACGGCGTAGGTAGCGCGCTGATCACCCAAGGGGTGGACGGCAGCCGCGTGCGCACTCAGGGCGCAGGCCCGGACAACCCAATCGCCAGCAACAGCACCGAACAGGGCAAAGCGCAGAACCGTCGCGTAGAAATCACCCTCAGTCCGTTGCAGTAAGTGGTATCGATTTGGTAATTACGGGGCCTAATGGCCCCGTTTTTTATGCTAGTCTCCTGTGGTTATGCATTTTGAGGAAAAGGTTGTGAGCAGAAAAAAGGAGCCGGGCAACGCCGTCCGCGCCACGATACGTGATGTCGCCAGTGCGGCTAAAACCGGTAAAACCAGCGTTTCACGCTATCTGAATGGCGAAAAGAATCTGCTTTCCGACGATCTGAAAGAAAGGATTGAGCGGGCCATTACCTTATTGGATTATCAGCCAAGCCAGATGGCGCGCAGCCTGAAGAGTGGGCAAACGCGCTTAATCGGCCTGATTCTGGCGGATATCACTAACCCCTATTCTGTCGAAGTGATGCGCGGCGTCGAAGCCGCCTGCCGCCAGCAGGGCCTGACGTTGCTGGTGTGTAATACCAACAATCAGCTCGACCAAGAAAAGCACTATCTCCAGCTGCTCAGCAGCTATCGGGTCGATGGCATGGTGGTTAACGCGGTGGGCATGCGCGAAGCAGCAATCTCGACGCTGCAACAGGCCCAACTGCCGATGGTGCTGATTGACCGCAAAGTAGAGAACTTCTCCTGCGACGTCATCGGCCTTAACAATGCCCAAGCCACCACCGAAGTCACCGAACACCTGCTGGAGCAAGGCTTCGAAGCTATTTTGTTCCTCAGCGAGCCGATGACCGTCAACACCCGTCTTGACCGCTTGCAAACCTTCCTCAAACGCATGCAGCGCGAGCCAGACCGCATTGCCGAACAGGGCGAGGTTGAACTTAGCGACACCGCCGGTCTGGAAGCTTTGCTGCACGATTTCGTCTCGCGCCACCCGCACAAATGCAAAGCCGTGCTGGCCGCCAACGGCGCCATGACGCTGCTGGTCGCCCGCGCAATGCGCAGAATGGAGCTGGTGTGGGGGCAGGATATCGGCCTGTTGGGCTTTGACGAACTGGAATGGGCCGAGCTGGCAGGTGTGGGCATCACCACCCTGAAACAACCCACCTATGACATGGGCGTCGCGGCGCTAGAGCAGCTGGTGACCCGCATCCAAGGCAGCCAAGAACCGATCCGCGAGCAAGCCTTCGCCGGAGAACTGATTGTGCGTGGCTCGACATTAGGAATGAATTGATTAGCCGAATAGCTCGCTGTGCGTACCTAAGTGAACGTAAGTAAGCAGATTTTGTGACTCACAGACTTTGTAAACCAGCAGAAAATCTCCCTCAACATGAAGCTCTCTGGCTTTATTCCACTCTGCGCCTTTAAGCTCATGGTCCAGATATTCTGCAGGGAGTGGATCACCCATATAAAGCAGGCCCATAACGGTTCGAACTGCGTTCATGTTATGTCGGCCTGCGTTGTTGTAGCGCGTCCAGGCTTTCTCGAAAGTACGGGTATAGGCCACGCAGCGCGGTAGTCTAGCTCTTTTGATGACCTTCGATTTCATGGTTCATTCCTTTGAACATATCTTCCAATGAGCTGTGCTGCTCTTTCCCTGAAGCCTCGATTTCCGCCGTTTCTTTCAATGCCGTCTTCATACTCTCAGACGGATATCTCCTGACTTCAAATGGTAGCCCTCCTGACTTAACCACTTGTTCAAGAAACAGCCTGATCGCCGTGCTCACGTTCAGCCCACAATCATGCAGAACCTCGGCCGCCTCGCGCTTAAGCTCCTCTGACACGCGGGCTTTGATACTGGTTTCCATAACGCCTCCGGTTATTTGTGGGCACAATGAGCCCACACATAGTGTTGAGCATATACCCTATTGCCGTGAAATCCAGTTTTTACTTCGTGAGCGAGATCATACTTTTCAGCCTTATGGCTTTCGAATGGTACCGGTCCCAATTACTGTGAGAAAAGCGTTAAAAAGGTGCAGCAAGTGCTTAACAAAAATCGGCACTGCGTTTAACCGTCTAAAATTGAACGTTGACCCACGTGACTGGGCCATTTCTTACAAGGACTATTAAGATGACAAGAGACATTGTGGTAGTGATGGCGGCCTATGGGAACGACAACGTGAAGGCGCTGGGCGGGCAGGCTGAGCTGCTGTCGGTGGTTGCCGACGCCGGGGCTGATGGCGTAGAAATCCGTCGTGAACTGTTTGATGACGCCGACCTCCATTCATTGGCTGAATTGGCCGAAAAGATCCGCCAGAAAAATTTATTTACGGTTTATTCAGTGCCGGAATCCCTGTTTGTTGAGGGTGGAAGAGTGAACCCTTCGCTGCCGACCTTTTTAAAAGAAGCTGAAACGCTCGGCGCGCGCAGCCTGAAAGTGGCACTGGGTCATTTCAATGTTGGCGCAGACCTGACGCCGCTGAAAGTCACGCTGGAAGCCAGTCCGGTGAAATTGGTGGTGGAAAACGACCAGACTTCGGATTGCGGCATCTTGTCACTGATGAACTCGTTTATGTTCGCCGCCGAATCCCGCCATTTACCTCTGGCGATGACTTTCGACATGGCTAACTGGCTGTGGGTCGGGCAAGACCCGATGGCCGCCGCCGATCGTCTGGCGAGCCATGTGGGCTATGTCCACGTCAAAGCCGCCGAAAAACGCGGTGACAAATGGCACGCCGTGGCCCTCGACGACAGCGACGGCAGCTGGAAACCTCTGCTGGCGAAGCTGCCGCAGGACGCGCCACGCGGTATCGAATTCCCACTGGTGGGCGAAGATCTGACCGCAGTAACGCGCCACTATGTGGATTTACTCCGCGACTAAGCCAAGGAGCAATAAGATGTCGAAACTGTCGCAACCCGGCGCGCTGGATGTGGTCACCGTCGGCGAAGCTATGGCGATGTTTGTCGCTTGTGAAACCGGTCCTTTAGAGGAAGTCAGCCAGTTTACCCGTCAGGTGGCGGGGGCTGAGTTGAACGTGGCTATCGGCCTGTCTCGCCTCGGGTTGAAAGTCGGCTGGGCCAGCCGCGTGGGCGACGACGTGTTTGGCCGCTTTGTGCTTAAGCAGTTGGAAAAAGAGCAGATTGACGCCGGGCAGGTGACGGTGGATAACCGTTTTCCCACCGGCTTCCAGCTCAAATCCAAAGAGCTGGGTGGCAAAGATCCGCGCGTTGAGTATTTCCGCAAAGGCTCGGCGGCCAGCCATTTGTCGGTCGCAGACTTCAATCCGGACTACTTCGGCGCGGCGCGACATTTGCACCTGTCTGGCGTCGCCGCCGCGCTGTCCGACACTTCTCTGGCATTGTCGAAATTCGCCGCCAGCGAGATGCGTAAAGCGGGCAAAACTATCTCGTTTGACCCGAATCTGCGCCCGGTGCTGTGGAGCAGCGAGCAGCAAATGCGTAAAGAAATTAACGCCTTAGCTTTTGCTGCGGACTGGGTACTGCCCGGCCTCGGCGAAGGCCAACTGTTGACTGGCCAGCAAACGCCTGAGGGCATCGCCGATTTCTACCTCGAACAAGGGGTGAAAGCCGTGGTGATTAAAACCGGCCCGGACGGCGCGTGGTTTAAGAGCGCCAGCGGCGAACAGGCGCAGGTTGCGGCCTGCAAAGTGGAAAACGTGGTGGACACCGTGGGCGCTGGCGACGGCTTCGCGGTTGGGCTGATTAGCGCCCTGCTGGAAGGACTGAGCCTTGAGCTAGCCGTGAAGCGCGGCAACAAGATTGGCAGTCTGGCGGTGCAGGCGGTGGGCGATAGCGAAGGATTGCCGACCCGCGAGCAGCTGGAGCAGGCCTAAAACACCCTGTTTGCTACACTTAGTTAGCACCCTATATAACATCAAATAATACTAATCAGTCGCGAAACTGAGGATAAATGTCATGAACGAAGCCAAAATTGCCATCAGACGATGGTGGTATATCATGCCAATCGTGTTTATCACTTACAGTCTGGCTTATGTCGATCGCTCGAACTTTAGCTTTGCTTCGGCCGCGGGCATCAACGACGACCTTGGCATCACCAAAGGCATGTCTTCCCTGCTCGGCGCACTGTTTTTCCTCGGTTATTTCTTCTTCCAAATCCCCGGAACGATTTACGCCGAACGCCGCAGCGTCAAAAAGCTGATCTTCTGGTGCCTGCTGCTGTGGGGTGGATTTGCCTCACTGACCGGCGTGGTCAACAACATCCCGATGCTGGCGGTGATCCGTTTCGCCCTCGGCGTGGTGGAAGCCGCCGTCATGCCCGCCATGCTGGTGTATATCAGTAACTGGTTCACCAAATCCGAGCGTTCGCGGGCCAACACCTTCCTGATTTTAGGTAACCCGGTCACCGTGCTGTGGATGTCGGTGCTCTCCGGCTACCTGATCCACGCTTTTGGCTGGCGTGAAATGTTTATCTTCGAGGGTATTCCGGCGGTGATTTGGGCCTTCTGTTGGTGGTTCTTGGTGAAGGACAAACCAGAGCAGGTGGGCTGGCTGACACAGGATGAAAAACAGGCGCTGGCCGCGCAGTTAGCCAAGGAACAGGAAGGCATCAAGGCCGTGCATAACTACGCCGAAGCCTTTAAGTCGCGCAATGTGATTTTACTCTGCATGCAATATTTCGCGTGGAGCATTGGGGTTTACGGCTTCGTGCTGTGGCTGCCATCGATTTTGCGCAGCGGCATGCAGATGGGCATGGTGGAAGCCGGCTGGCTCTCCTCGGTGCCTTATCTGGCGGCGACTATCGCCATGATCGTCGTGTCATGGGCGTCGGATAAGATGCAAAACCGTAAGATTTTCGTCTGGCCGCTGCTGCTGATTGGCGCGCTGGCGTTCTTCGCGTCATGGGCGATTGGGCCAAATAACTTCTGGATCTCCTACTCGCTGCTGGTGATTGCCGCCGCCGCGATGTATGCACCTTATGGCCCGTTCTTCGCCATCATCCCTGAGATGCTGCCGAAAAACGTCGCCGGTGGCGCGATGGCCTTGATTAACAGCCTCGGTGCACTCGGCTCTTTCTTCGGCTCGTGGTTTGTCGGCTACCTCAATGGCAACACCGGCAGCCCGGCGGCTTCTTTCATTTTCATGGCCGTCTCGCTACTGGTTTCCGTGATATTGACGCTGATGGTCAAGCCGAATCGCGATACCGCCAAGCCGCAGTCGGCCTAAGCCTGTGCTATGTTTAGTCATTAGCTTTAAATCGCTATCCCAACCATTTCAATAGGTTGGGTACATTCATTAGTTTCTGGAGTCCGTAATGAAGCCGTCTATCGTTTTATACAAAAAGCTACCTGCCGACCTGCATCAACGTCTGGAAGAACATTTTTCTATTGTCGAATTTGACGGGATTAATGAAGGAAACCGCGCCAAGGTGTTCGATGCCCTGCAACAGGCTGAAGGATTGATTGGCTCGGGCGGCGCGGTGAACAAAGAACTGCTGGACCACGCTCCGCGCCTGCGCGGCGTTTCCACCATTTCCGTGGGTTACGACAATTTCGACGTGGACGAGCTGACTCGCCGCGAAATCCCGCTGATGCACACCCCGACCGTGTTGACCGACACCGTGGCCGACACCGTGATGGCGCTGGTGCTGTCTACCGCCCGCCGCGTGGTCAACGTCGCCGAGCGCGTCAAAGCGGGCGAGTGGACCAGCAACATTGGCGCGGACTGGTTTGGCGTTGATGTCCACCACAAGACTATCGGTATTATCGGCATGGGCCGCATTGGCATGGCGCTGGCCCAGCGCGCCCACTTCGGCTTCGACATGCCGGTGCTGTATAACGCCCGCAGCCAGCATAAAGCGGCGGAAGAGCGTTTTGGCGCGAAAAAGTGCGAACTGGACGAGCTGCTGGCTAAGTCAGATTTCGTCTGCGTGCTGCTGCCGCTGACTGACCAGACCTTCCATACCATCGGCAAAGAGCAGTTGGCGAAGATGAAGTCCAGCGCCATCCTGATCAGCGCCGGTCGCGGCCCAGTGATTGATGAGAAAGCGCTGATCGCCGCCCTCAAGGACGGCACCATTCACGCCGCCGGTATGGACGTGTTTGAAACTGAGCCGCTACCGAAGGATTCGCCACTGCTCAGCCTGCCAAACGTCGTGGCGCTGCCGCACATTGGCTCGGCTACCCATGAAACTCGCTACGGCATGGCGGCCTGCGCGGTGGACAACCTGATTGCCGCCCTGACTGGCGACGTGAAAGAGAACTGCGTCAACCCGCAGGTTCTAAATAAGTAATTTTCTCCCGCAATTTCTGCTGTAAAAGCCGCCCCACCTGACCTCTCCCTTCGCGCTGCGAGGGGGGAGTAATTCATGCAAAAACCTGCACCTGATTGCACTGTTTTGAAGCAAGCGTTAAGGTGGTAATCACATTCTGATAACACAAAGTTTGACTATGACGTTTTCTGTTTTCGGCGATAAATTTACCCGTTCCACAGGCATTAGCCGTCTGATGGGTGATATGAATGAAGGTCTGCGCACGCCGGGCGCTGTGATGCTCGGCGGGGGGAATCCTGCGCAAATACCTGAAATGCAGGACTATTTCCAGACGCTGTTTACCGAGATGTTAAGCGAAGGCAAGCTGACAGAGGCCCTGTGTAACTACGACGGCCCGCAGGGTAAAGACGTGCTGCGCCACTCACTGGCGGCACTGCTGAAGAAAGAGCTGGGCTGGGAGTTAGATGCGAAAAACATTGCACTGACTAATGGCAGCCAGAGCGCATTCTTCTATCTCTTCAATCTGTTCGCCGGTCGCCGCGCGGACGGTTCGATGTCCAAAGTGCTGTTCCCGCTGGCCCCGGAGTATCTGGGCTACGCCGACGCCGGGCTGGACGAAAGCCTGTTTATCTCTGCCAAACCGAACATTGAGCTGCTGCCGGAAGGCCAGTTTAAGTATCACGTTGATTTCGACCATCTGAACATTAACGAAGAAGTTGGCTTGATCTGCGTTTCACGCCCGACCAACCCAACCGGCAATGTGATAACCGATCAGGAATTACAGCGCCTCGACGCCCTCGCCCAGCAGCACGACGTGCCATTGCTGATCGACAACGCCTACGGGGTGCCTTTCCCGAGCATTATCTTTAGCGAAGCCACGCCGCTGTGGAATCCAAACATCATTCTGTGCATGAGTTTATCCAAGCTCGGTCTGCCGGGTTCGCGCTGCGGTATTGTTATCGCGGATGAGAAAATTATTACCGCAATCAGCAACATGAACGGCATTATCAGCCTCGCGCCGGGCAGCGTCGGGCCTGCTATCGCCAATGAAATGATTGCTCGCGGCGATCTGCTGCGCCTCTCCGAAGAGGTCATTAAGCCGTTTTACTACCAGCGCGTGCAGGAAACTATCGCCACGCTGCGCCGCTATTTGCCGGAAGATCGCTGCTTAATTCATAAACCCGAAGGGGCGATTTTCCTCTGGCTGTGGTTTAAAGATTTGCCGATCAGCACTGAAACGCTTTATCAGCGCCTGAAACAGCGCGGCGTGCTGATGGTGCCGGGGCACTTCTTCTTCCCCGGCCTTGAGCACCCGTGGCCGCACACTCACCAGTGTATGCGCATGAACTATGTGCCGGACGCTGAGAAGATTGAGCGCGGAGTGAAAATTCTGGCGGAAGAAGTCGAGCGAGCTCACGCCGAAGGTTAATTGGCTAATTTGCTGAAAATTCGCATAAAAAAAGGAGGACATGATGTCCTCCTTTTTCATTTCAACCACTATTAGCTGTTATTCAGCCGGTTGATTTTCTAATGCTGGCTTATCAGTACCGATGGCGATTTTCTGCGGTTGCAGCGCCTGTGGGACATCGCGCACCAAGCTGATGTGCAGCAGGCCGTTGACGAACTCGGCCGCCGACACGTGCATATGTTCGGCCAGCGTGAAGCTCAGGCTGAAAGGCTTAATCACCAGCCCTTGATGCAGATATTCCACTTTTTTATCGGTTTCAGCCGGGGTGCCGCTGACGGTCAACCGCGGGCCTTCGACTTCAATATTCAGCTCGCTCTGCTGGAAACCAGCCAGCGCCAGTGAGATGCGATAATGATTATCGTCTGATTTCTCAATGTTATATGGCGGGAAGCCTTGTTCAGCGCCCTGCATTGAGCTGGCGAGTTTGTCGAAACCAATCCACTGACGCAGTAATGGGGAAAGATCGTAGTTACGCATAATTAAAACTCCTTCTGTGAAGCGAGATAATGTTTATTCATCAAGCACCACGCCATTCATAGGCGTGACGCTGCTGCTCCCTGACGGCGAGCAATGGGGTAACACTTAAGGTTCGGTAGAAATTAGCGAATGTCTATCCGACGCGGTTTTGAAGACTCAGGCACCACGCGTTCGAGATCGATATACAGCAAACCATTCGCCAAATTGGCAGATTTAATTTGAATATGTTCTGCTAACTGGAATTTGCGCTCGAAATTACGCTCAGCGATGCCCTGATATAAATAGGTACGCTCTGCGGCTGCATCTTTATGCGCGCCTTTAACCAGCAACATATTATCGTGAGCGGTAATATCCAGCTCAGACTCGGCAAAACCGGCCACGGCTATCGCGATGCGATAGTGATTTTCATCAACCAGTTCAACATTATAAGGAGGGTAGCCGCCACCCTGACTTTGACCTGATTCGATCAAATTAAACAGACGGTCAAAACCAATAGCGGAACGATAGAGTGGGGATAAATCAAAATTACGCATTTATTACTTCTCCTGATTATGCAGCGAGTCGGTTAAACGACCTTCCTAATGGACAGGCCTGCGACGCTTCATACCCTGTCGGCGTATGCTTTTCCTGCGTCGTATGATAAAAATGGCGACGGAAAAAAGATTTTCAAGTCAGGGAAAGAAAAGTTTTTATCAGCGCAATTCAGCAGGGAGCTGTGGATGTCTAAACAATGCGTAAACATTATAAAGATTGACATCTGGCAGCAGGATCTCAGTTATCTCTTACACTATAACTGGCTCAATAAGTTTTGTAGCAAAGCTAAAACAAATCACCCAGCGAAATAATTTGGACAGATCGCAGCAACATTTATAAACCCTGTTCAAGGATGAGAAAGATAAATTGGGATGGCTAGCACAGAGCCGCGCTTTGCTTTTTTAAATCTTTTAGCTGAATGATATAAATCAACGTTGATGAAATATCCTCAGCCCGACAGCATGAGATGAGTTTTACATGATGAAATCAGTTTTATTACCGCTCGTGACGGGATGCGCATTTTTATCGGTTAGCGGGTGCTCTAGCGTCATGAGCCATACCGGCGGCCATCAGGGTTATTATCCGGGGACACGCGCCGACGTGTCGATGATTTCAAGCGAAGATACTAGCTGGGCCATGACGCCCTTGTTGATTGTCGATCTGCCTTTTAGCGCGCTGCTCGATACCCTTTTGCTGCCTTATGATTATTACCGTCAGGACAAGCTCAACACACGAGATCGCATTAAAGCCAGCGAAGAGCAGAATTTAGCCATAAGCCACGGCATCGATATTGACCACGTGCCGCCAATGACTGAATCGACTAAGCAGAAAAAACGGGCGTCGAATTAATTTTCCCCGCCTCATCTGTTCTGATTAAGAAAAAACCGGCCACTGTGAGGGCCGGTTTTTTGCTTTTATAGTTCACCTAATTCTTCTTTATTTAGCTTATATTTTGCGCCACAAAAAGCTGGGCAAACTCGCCGCACTGGCGCATATAGGCGACTTTCGACCCGTCGGGGGAAAACACCACCGCGTCGCCACAAGGCGCGACTTCACTGCGCTCGGTCAGGCGGCGCATCTCACCACTCACCGCGTCCAGCGTCATCACGCTGTTATCGCAAACCAGTGCCAATGACTGTCCATTCGGGTGCCAGCTAAATGCCGACTGAATTCCGCTGGCGGTTCGGCTGACTTGCTGCGGCTGGCCGCCGTTCGGCGAAACTGTCCAAAGCTGAACCACGCCCTGCTCATCTTTCATCAAAAAGGCGATTTTTGAGCCGTCGGGGGAGGAACGCAGCCAGTGGCGCGGCTGCAAGGCGACGCCGGGGAAAGCCTGCTGGTCGGTAAACGTGATGCGGCGCTGGCGCACACCTTTTGGCGGCGCGGGAAGCGAAGCCACCGTGCCCTGTAACGGCAACTCTCCGGCCTGCCGATAACTGGCATCATCTTCAGGCAAATCAACCACAAAAACTTCAGGCAGCTTCTCGCCGCTGGCTGACAGCGTGTCGCCGATAAACGCCAGCGCCCAGCGTTGGCGACTGCCGTCCGGCTTGAGATAGCCTTCCGCGCCAATCCAGCCCTCCTCATAGGCACGGGTAATATCATCACTTCCCGGCAGAGGGTCCGGCGTGGTGTGGCTCACCAGCACGCTGAAGTGGCTGCCGTCATATTCACGCGGATGATGTTTAGGAGAAACAACGCCGGAGGAAGAGAGCGCGACGCCGACATTACGCTGATCGAGCCGCAAATCCAGCTCGTGCAGCACGTGGTCGTTGTAGGTGAAGCTCAGACGGCTGCCGTCGGGGCTGAAGACGTGAACGTGGGTACCGCCGCGCAGTGCGCCGGGAGTGAAAGGTGCCGTGATATCAAGAGCATCGAGCGTCACCGCCTCGGCTTCTGGCTCTGTGACAATCACGCCACGGCGGTGATGAAAATCATATTGCCACTGCGAATCCGGGTTTTCTGGCCCGTGGATGAAAGCATAGCGCACCGGCGGCTGCGCGCTGGTCGTCACCACGCCGACGTGCGCCGCCTGCGTGGCCTGATAAATCACCTGCACTTCGCCGGTTTCAACATTCACCCGCTCAATGGTTGAACCTGTGAATGAGCCACCGTGCGGGCGGACATCATAGACCAGCCACTGGCCGTCCGGCGTCCAGACGTTAATGTTGGTCAGCTGATGCCCGCGAGCATCGTCGGTTAACTGCTTTTCACCCACCACGTTTGCTTCCTCTTATTCTCTGCCCTGTGCGGCCTTGCCTAAGAGTAAACGTTTTTGCTGAGGCACAACACTATTTGGCGGCCGGCATGGCTCCTTTGCCCGCATTGACCAGCATGGAGCGTTTGCGGCCCAGAACCAGCCCCAGCAGCCCGCCCAGGATCAGCGCGGCGGCCACGGCAATCAGCGCCGCATCGTAGCTGTGGGTCACGTCTTTGATGCGCCCCATAATCGGTGGGAAGGTCAGCCCGGCAATATTTGCCACGGCGTTTATCAGCGCAATGGAGGCAGCACCCGCCACGCCCGCCACCGTCTCGGTGGTCACCGCCCAGAAGATGGGGGTGATTGCCCAGTTCAGCCCGACGGTCAGCACCAGCATGATGTAAGCCAGAACCAAGTTATGGGTGAAAATCGCCCCGAGTAGCAGCAAGCCCGACACAATCAGCGGCAGCCCAAGGTGCAAGGCGCGCTCTTTGGTGCGGTCCGAGTGGCGACCGTTCAAATACATGAAAATACAGGCAAAAAGGAAAGGCACCGCCGACAGCAGGCTAACAATCAGGTTGCTCTGCTCCGACACCACGCCTTTGACGATCAGCGGCAAAAATAGCGTGATACCAATTGTCCCAAAGGCTTGTAATAACCACAGCAGGCTTAATGCCCAGACCTTTTTGCTTTTTAACGCCGCCGACCAGCGATGATCTTTATTTATTACTGACTCACCCGCCTCACGATTTAATTGCTGAGTTAACGCATTACGCTGCGCCTCGCTCAGCCATTTGGCTTTCAGCGGAGAATCATCTAAATAAAACCACGTCACTATACCCAGAAGAAAAGCGGGAATACCTTCCAGCAGGAATAACCAGCGCCAGCCTTCAACGCCTAAGAAACCGTGCATATTAAGAATTGTGCCGGAAATAGGCAAACCGACCACCGACGCCAGCGCCGCACCAATATAAAACAGCGACATGGCCCGCGCTCTGTCACTGCGCGGATACCAGCAGGAGAGATAATAGATGATCCCCGGCGTGAAGCCCGCCTCGGCGGCCCCGAGCAGGAAGCGCATGACGTAGAGCTGCACCGGCGTCTGCACCAGACTCATCCCGGCGGCCAACAGCCCCCAGGTGATCATGATGCGGGCAATCCACAATTTAGCGCCGACGCGGGTTAAAATCACATTACTCGGCACTTCGAAAATAATATAGGAAATATAAAATATCCCGGCGGCGATCCCATACATTTCCGCTGTAAGCGCCAAATCAGCATTCATCTGCAATGCCGCCACCGAAATATTAGAACGGTCGATATAGGCAATGAGATACAGCAGCATAATAAAAGGAATGATCCTGATATTCATTTTCTTAATGGTCGAGGAGTACAATTCACTATTCATCGTACGCACCTTGGTGTTGAATTACGTGTAGGGGAGCCCCTATCCCGCCAAGCGGAATAAAAACCCGTAGGTATTATTGTTTTAAATAAAAATAACCTGCTTATGCCCTAAATAATTCGAGTTGAAGGAAGGCAGCCAACGCCCCTACGGCTCGAAGTATGCCGGGCATTACCACTCGGCAACCGAGCCATCTTCATACCGCCACACCGGATTGCGCCAGTCGGGAGCCTGTTTGCTGCGCTCAATCACCAACTCTTCATTGATAACCACGCCCAGACCCGGCTTCGACGGCGGCAGGAAGAACGCCCCTTCCATCGAGAAATCCTCTTTATTCACCACGTAGTCGAGCAATTCGGCGCCCTGATTGTAGTGGATGCCCATGCTTTGCTCTTGAAACACCGCGTTGCGGGAAACAAAGTCGACGTGCAGGCAAGCCGCCAGCGCGATAGGTCCCAGCGGGCAGTGTGGCGCGAGGGTGACGTCATAAGCTTCGGCCATCGCGGCGATTTTGTAGCACTCGGTGATGCCCCCGGCGTGGGAGAGATCGGGCTGTAAGATTGCCAATCCGCCCTGCTCCAGCACGCGTTTAAACTCAAAGCGCGAATACATGCGCTCACCGGCGGCAATCGGGATGTGAGTTTGCGCAGCCAGTCGCGGGTAATATTCTGCCTGCTCGGCCAGAACCGGCTCTTCAATAAACAGCGGGCGATAAGGTTCCAGCTCTTTGATCAGCACTTTTGCCATTGGCGCATTCACCCGGCCATGAAAATCCAGACCAAACTCAATGCTGTTGCCGAAGGCTTCGCGGATTTGCGCCACCACCGCAACCGTGGCATCGATTTTGCGCGAACTGTCGATAAGTCCCATCTCTTCGCAGCCATTGAGCTTGAAGGTGTCGAAACCAATGCCCTGCAATTTGCGAATGCCTTCAATCACTTCCGCCGGGCGGTCGCCGCCCACCCAGCTATAAGCTTTGATTTTGTCTCGCACTAAACCGCCAAGCAGCTGATAGACCGGCACGCCGAGCGCCTTGCCCTTGATGTCCCACAGCGCCTGATCGATGCCGGAAATAGCACTCATCAAAATAGGGCCGCCGCGATAAAAACCGCCGCGATACAGGGTTTGCCAAATATCGTTGATGCGCGCCGGGTCTTGGCCAATCAGGTATTCGCTCAGCTCGTGTACCGCAGCCTCTACGCTGCGGGCGCGGCCTTCAATTACCGGCTCGCCCCAGCCGCTGATGCCTTCGTCGGTGTCGACTTTCAAAAACATCCAGCGCGGTGCCAAACGGTAAGTGGTCAGTTTGGTAATTTTCATTGCAGTGCTCCCTGATAGGCGTCGATAAAGGCGCGTGCCTGTTGTTGCGTGCGCGAAACCGGCTGTCCGGCGCGGTATAAATCACTGCCGAGGCCAGCTCCGATGCAGCCCGCCGCCATAAACAGATGCAGGTTTTCCGGCGTGACGCCGCCCACGGCGAACACCGGGATCTCAGGCGGTAATACTGCTTTCAGTGCTTTGATGTAGTCCGGGCCGAAGGCGGAAGAGGGGAAGATTTTCAGCCCCTGCGCTCCCGCTTCAAGCGCGGTAAAGGCTTCGCTGGCCGTGGCACAACCGGCGCAGACCACCATGCCCAGCTCGACGGCGCGGCGGATAACAGGCGCGGAGGTGTTTGGCGTCACCACCAGCTTGCCGCCCAATTCAGCCAGCTGGTCGACATTTTGCGGCGTCAGCACGGTGCCGCCGCCAATCAGCGCACGCGCGCCATATTTGGCACTCACCGCTTTGATGCTGGTTTGCCAGTCGGGTGAATTCAGCGGAATTTCAATGGCGTTGAAGCCCGTCTCAATCAGCACTTCCACGTGCTGTTCCACCTCGGCAGGCGTGATGCCGCGCAGGATGGCGATCAGTGGCAGCAGTTCGCCGTCGAATACCTCAGTTTTCCAACTCATTGACTATGCTCCTTATTCCCGCCTGAAAAGCCGCATCGCCCGCAATAACTTGGGCCTGAATCCCCGCCATTTTCAGCGCGGGGAGATAACGTTGGGTCAACGCCGGGCTGCCCACCAGCACCAGCGGGCCGTGCTCTCTGCTGAGCGAGTAGTGTTGTTGCATTTGTGCCACTTCGTGGCCAATTAATAGGCCGGAGAGCCAGTCGCTGACTGATGTTTTCGCCAGTTTACCCAGCACTCGCGCGGCCCTGACTTCAAACAGTCGGCGCATCAGGCTGCTGTCGTAGAAGCCCTGCTCCATGCCTTTGGCGAAAGCCGCGCTGTCGGCAGTTTGCTCCGGCAGGCCGCTACCAATCAGCGAATGGGTCAGCAGCAGGTGGTGCAACTCGCCGGTCATCAGCGTGGAGAAATCCACCACGCTATCGCCCTCAAGGCGCACCCATTTACTGTGGGTGCCGGGCAGCAAGTAAAACTCGCTGGCGTGGGTGGCATAGGCTCCCACCAGTTGGGTTTCCTCGCCGCGCATCACGTTGAGGTTGTCTTCACTTTCGATGCAAATACCCGGAATAATGCGCACATTGGCCGACGTAGCCTGTTCAACAGGTGTCAGCCGATGGGCGATTTCCGACAGACTGATCGGGCAACGCAGATAGGGCGCTGGCACCCAGCCCGCGTCGCTGCCGACCATTCCCGCCATCAAGACCGGCAGACCCTGCTGTTGCCACGGAGCGATAAGTTGCTGGAAAACCTGCGCCGGCATTCGCCCTTCGAGGCGCGTGACCCCGGCGGTCGACTGCTGGCTGTCGACGCATTTGCCGTCGCGGTAAAGCCAAGCGCGCAGGTTGGTGGAGCCCCAGTCAACGGCGATATAGCTGTGGTTCATGGCATCTCCTGCAAACGGCGGGTGGTGCTGGCAATCATGGCTAACGCCGCCTGCTCCGCCTCATCTGGATGTTGTAAGCGAATGGCGTCGTACAGCGCCTGATGCTCGCGCAGGGTGCGCGGCATGTTGTTGGCGTCGGGCATGTAAGTTCTTTCGAAAACGGCGCGTTGCAGCGAGCTAATGACCACGCTGAGCTGCTGCATAATCGGGTTATGCACCGCCGCCAGCACGGCTTCGTGGAAACGGACATCGGCCTCGTTAAACGCCTGACGCTCCTGAGCAAATGCCACCATGTCGTTGAGCGCAGCTTCAATTTGCATCAGATCGGCGGCCGTGGCGCGCGCGGCGGCCCAGCGAGCGATTGCCGGTTCCACTAAGTTGCGGATTTCACTCATGGCGGCGATAAGTTCGGGCTTATCGCCCTGCGCCAGTGACCACTGCAAGACGTCGGTATCGAGGAAATTCCACTGATCGCGCGGGGTGACGAAGGCGCCGCGATAGCGTTTGATGTCTATCAGCCGCTTGCCGGTCAGTGAACGCATCACTTCACGGATAACGTTTCGCGAGGTTTGAAACTCTTCGCAAAGCTCAGATTCAGGAGCCAGAGCGGCGCCCGGAGGGTATTTTCCCGCCACAATCTGCTCGCCTAATGCCAAAATAATGCGATCAGTTTTGCTCAAAAGGCTGTCTTCATTCACCACAACGTCCATGCCATCTCCGGCTAAAAGTCATTCAACTTGTGACCGATTGTAGTACCCATAATTTGGGTTGTACTACAATTCAGATCACAATTTAGACAATCAGCAACATCGGCTTAACAATTGTGTGAAGTGGCGACAGGTGGCGGACGTAAAAAAAGCGGCCATTGGCCGCCCTGTTTATCAGTCTACATCAGACATTTAATACAAATTTTTCAACGGCATAGGCCACGCCGTCTTCAAGATTGGTCTTGGTCACGAACTGGCTCACGGCTTTCACGCTGTCCAGCGCGTTGCCCATTGCCACGCCGATACCGGCATATTCCAGCATGGCGATGTCGTTTTCCTGATCGCCAAGGGTCATGACGTTTTCACGCGGAATGCCCAGCTTTTCCGCTAAGGCTTTGACGCCTTCGCCTTTGTTCACACGCTTATCGAGGATCTCGAGGTAGTACGGCGAACTTTTCATGATGGTGTAGCGCTGTTTGGCTTCCGCCGGGATTTGCGCGATAGCGCGGTCGAGCAGTTCGGGATGATCGATCATCATCACTTTCGGGAAGGTCATCGCCGCATCCATCTCTTCTGCCGGGCAGAAATGCAGGGGAATGCCGGTGACCGCCGACTCATTGACGGTGTACTGGCTGATATCGCGGTTGGCGGTAAACAGCTCGGTACGGGTCAGCGCGTGGTAGTGAACGCCCAGCTCGCGAGACAACTTCTCAAAGTAATGATAATCATGGATATCCATGGCTATTTCGGCAATCACGCTGCCATCCTGCGCGTTATGCACCAAAGCGCCGTTATTGGTAATGCAATAACAACCCTCTTGCTGCAAATCCAGCTCCATCAGGTAACGCTGCACGCCAACGAACGGACGGCCGGTCGCCAGAACAATCTGCACGCCTTTGTCGCGAGCGGCGGACAGTGCTTTTTTCACCGCGGGTGTCACTTCATGCTGCGGATTGAGCAACGTGCCGTCCATATCAATTGCGATTAATTCAATAGCCATAGCATCCTCTGAATTGTCGGTATCTGGCCCAATGCTAGCGCGATATGCCGAGTTGATCACGGATAAAAAAAATCCGAAGTGATTTCTCACTCCGGATTCATTTATAGACATCACTTAATACCCAAAATCATTCGTGCTGTATCAAGGCGGCAACTGAATGAACCCCGGGAGCTTACACAAGTAAGTGACCGGGGTGAAAGAAGGCAGCCAACGCCGAGACGGCGCGAAGGATGCCGGGTATTTAGATGTCGATGTTAGCGGCTTTCAAGGCATTATCTTCGATGAAGGCACGACGCGGCTCAACGGCATCACCCATCAGGGTGGTGAACAGCTGGTCGGCGGCGATAGCATCTTTGATAGTTACGCGCAGCATGCGGCGTTGCTCTGGGTCCATGGTGGTTTCCCACAGCTGCTCTGGGTTCATTTCGCCCAGACCTTTATAACGCTGTACTGACAGGCCGCGACGGGACTCTTTCACCAGCCATTCCAACGCCTGCTCGAAGCTGGAGATTGGCTGACGACGCTCGCCACGTTCGATGAAGGCATCTTCTTCGATCAGGCCGCGCAACTTCTCGCCCAAGGCACAGAGTTTGCGGTATTCGCCACCATGAACGAACTCGAAATCGAGATCGTAATCGGTATCCACGCCGTGAGTACGGATACGCAGCACAGGCTCGAAAATCTGACGCTCGCGGTTTTCACGCACAATGGCGCTGTAGCTGCTGCCGTGCTGCTCTTTCTCATTGAGCAGGGCCACCAGCGACTCCATCCACTCCTGAACTTTAGCCTGATCGCTAAGATCGGCTTCATTCAGCGTTGGCTGGTAAACCAGACGGTTTAACAGAGCACGCGGGTAGCGGCGCTCCATGCGGCCAATCATCTTCTGCACGCTGTAATGTTCGGCAACCAGTTTTTCCAGTGCTTCACCTGCCAGCGCCGGAGCGTGGGCATTGGTGTGCAGCGTTGCGCCGTCCATTGCGATGGTGATTTGATACTGATCCATCGCTTCATCATCTTTAATGTACTGTTCTTGCTTGCCTTTTTTGACTTTATACAACGGCGGCTGAGCGATATACACGTGGCCACGTTCGATAATTTCAGGCATCTGACGGAAGAAGAAGGTCAGCAGCAAGGTACGGATGTGAGAACCATCGACGTCGGCATCGGTCATGATGATGATGCTGTGGTAACGCAGCTTGTCAGGGTTGTATTCGTCACGGCCAATGCCGCAACCCAACGCGGTGATAAGCGTCGCAACTTCCTGAGAAGAAAGCATTTTGTCGAAACGCGCTTTCTCAACGTTAAGGATTTTACCTTTCAGCGGCAAAATAGCCTGATTCTTACGGTTACGGCCCTGTTTTGCTGAGCCGCCCGCTGAGTCCCCTTCCACTAAGTAGAGTTCAGAGTGGGCTGGGTCGCGTTCCTGGCAGTCAGCCAGCTTGCCCGGCAGACCGGCCAAGTCGAGCGCGCCTTTACGACGGGTCATTTCACGCGCTTTACGTGCAGCTTCACGCGCACGGGCAGCATCAATGATTTTACCTACGACGATTTTGGCGTCGGCTGGGTTTTCCATCAGGTAATCAACCAGTTTCTCGTTCATCAGCGACTCAACGGCGGTCTTCACTTCGGAAGAAACCAGTTTGTCTTTGGTCTGAGATGAGAACTTAGGATCAGGCACTTTAACGGAAACAACCGCAATCAGGCCTTCACGGGCGTCGTCGCCGGTGGCGCTGATTTTCGATTTCTTGCTGTAGCCTTCTTTATCCATATACGCGTTCAGCGTACGGGTCATCGCAGAGCGGAAACCGGCAAGGTGAGTACCGCCATCGCGCTGAGGGATGTTGTTGGTAAAGCAGTAAATGTTCTCTTGGAAGCCATCGTTCCACTGCAATGAGACTTCAACGCCGATATCGTCTTTCACGGTAGAGAAATAGAATACCGTTGGGTGGATTGGCGTTTTGTTCTTATTCAGATATTCCACGAAAGCCTTGATACCGCCTTCGTAGTGGAAGTGATCGCTCTTATCGTCACGCTTGTCCAGCAGACGAATTGCCACGCCGGAGTTCAGGAACGACAGTTCACGCAGGCGTTTCGCCAGAATGTCGTACTGGAATTCGGTTTGGTTAGTAAAGGTCTGGAAGCTCGGCCAGAAACGCACGGTGGTACCGGTAGTTTCAGTTTCACCGACCACTTTCAGCGGGGTTTGTGGCTCGCCGTGCACGTAAGTTTGCTCATGCACTTTGCCTTCGCGGCGGATAACCAACTCGAGTTTTTCTGACAGGGCGTTAACGACGGAAACACCCACGCCGTGCAAGCCGCCAGAGACTTTGTACGAGTTATCATCGAATTTACCGCCAGCATGCAGAACGGTCATGATGACCTGAGCAGCAGAAACGCCCTCTTCTTCATGAATACCGGTCGGAATACCACGGCCATCATCCTGAACGGAGACAGAGTTGTCAGCGTGGATAGTGACTTGAATCTCTTTACAGTGGCCAGCGAGGGCTTCGTCGATAGCGTTGTCCACAACCTCGAATACCATGTGGTGCAGACCAGTGCCGTCATCGGTATCGCCGATATACATGCCGGGGCGCTTACGCACCGCGTCCAGCCCTTTTAATACCTTGATACTTGAGGAGTCATAAGAATTCGACATCAACGTTTCTCGCTCATTTTTAGTCCTGTGATAGAACGGCTATTTTACCTTGTTCCACGCGGAACATCTTGCCCTTTTCACCCATCATGTCGGTTACTTGCTCAGCAGCAATGGCGCTGACAAATACCTGAGCCTGGGTGGCTTTCAGGCGATCGGCTAGCAACCGACGTCGGTCGGCATCTAGCTCGGAGGCAAAATCGTCAAGAAGATACAGGCAACGCCGCCCGCTCTGTCGGGTGAGAAACTCACCCTGCGCTAATCGCAGCGCACACATCAGTAATTTCAGCTGCCCGCGAGACAGTAAATCCTCCACCGGCGTGCCATCGGCACGGATGCGGAAATCAGCTTTATGCGGGCCTGATGCGGTATAGGTTAAGGCTCTGTCGCGCTCAAAATTGCGCTCCAGCAATTCACCATACTCAGTCTCTTTATCCCATCCTCGCTGGAAAGAGAAACTCAGGGCAAACTCAGGCAGGAACTGGGCGCAGGTCGCGCTGATATCAGCGGCGATTGCGTCACTGTAGGCTGCCCGCCATTCGCTAATGCGCTCGGCTAGCGGGATCAACTCCTGATCCCAGGCACGAATTTGCGCGTAGCGACTCACCTGACGCAGCGCGGCGTTGCGCTGCTTGAGTAACCGTCGTAGGTTGCTCCAGGCGATAAAAAAACCGGGGTCATGATGGAAACAGCCCCAGTCGAGGAATGCTCGTCGGTACTTCGGCCCGCCGTTCAGCAGGGTAAAGCCCTCGGGAGTGATCAGCTGCATCGGCAGCATTTGAGCCAGTTCTGACACCTTATGGCCATCGCTGCCATCAATGCGCACTTTGCTGTCACCCTGACGGCTTTTACTTAGCCCAACGGAAATATCTCGATCGCCGCCTTCATCAATTCGCCCGTGCAGGATGAATTCCGCCTGATCGTGGCGAATCACTCTTCCCGCCTGCAAACTGCGAAAAGCGCGCCCGTGCCCTAGCGTGTAAACCGCTTCCAACACGCTGGTTTTACCACTGCCATTGGGGCCGACCAGAAAATTGAAGCCGGGCGACGGGTCTAAATCCGCCGCCTCGATGTTGCGGAAATCTTTTATCAGTAATCGGGTGAGGGCCATTAATTCAGATCAAAGCCTCATTGGCATAACGACGTACGCTGCAGATTGACTCGCTGCATCTTCAATCTGCACGCTCGACACTGAGTCAGTCAGCAGCAGATTAACGTCTTCGCACTTCAGCGCATTCAGTACGTCGAGCACGTAACTGACGTTAAAGCCGATTTCCATTTCAGTGCCGTCGTAGCCGACGTCCAGAATCTCTTCAGCTTCTTCCTGCTCTGGGTTGTTGGCCGTAATTTTCAACTGGTTATGGCTGACATACAGGCGAACACCGCGGAATTTCTCGTTGGAAAGAATGGCGGCGCGAGCAAAGGCTTGCTTGAGCAAGTCACAGCCCGCTTGCAGCGTTTTGTCGGGATTTTTCGGCAATACGCGGCGATAATCAGGGAAACGGCCATCAACCAGCTTCGACGTGAAGATGAAGTCGCCGACGTGCGCACGGATATTATTGCTGCCAATTTGCAGCTGCAACAGAGCGTCGCCGCCATCCAGCAGGCGAACCAATTCCATCACGCCTTTACGCGGCACGATCACCGAATGTGACGGCAACGCCTGCCCGATAGGCATGGAGCAGACCGCCAGACGGTGGCCGTCGGTCGCCACGGTGCGCAGCTCTTCGCCTTCCGTCTCAAACAGCATGCCGTTTAAGTAGTAGCGAACATCTTGATGCGCCATGGAGAACTGAGTGGCTTCAATCAGGCGTTTTAAGGTCGCCTGCGGCAAAGTGAATTCGACTTCGCTCTGCCAGTCGTCCAGATTTGGGAAGTCAGTCGCAGGCAGAGTCGACAGCGAGAAACGGCTGCGGCCCGAGCGAACTAACATGCGGTCGCCGTCCAGCGCCACGGAGATTTCCGCGCCGTCTGGCAGACCACGGCAAATATCAAAGAATTTACGCGCCGGAACCGTGGTCGCGCCCACTTCATGGGGTTGAGACAGGGCCACCTTCGCCACCATCTCCATCTCTAAATCGGTACCTGTCAGCAACAGCGAACCCTCAGTCACCTGTAAAAGCAGGTTGCCGAGAATAGGTAAAGTTGGTCGCCCACCCAGCGGGCTACTGACCTGTTGCAGCGGTTTTAGCAAATGCTCACGTTCAACAATAAATTTCATAGCGCTAGGAGGATAATGTTCTGATTAAGTTAGAGAAATCTTCTTTGATGTCGTGACTTTCTTCACGCAACTGCTCGATTTTACGGCAGGCGTGCAACACCGTTGTATGGTCGCGACCACCGAACGCATCGCCGATTTCTGGCAGGCTGTGGTTGGTGAGCTCTTTCGCCAATGCCATCGCCATCTGGCGCGGGCGGGCTACCGAACGAGAACGTCGTTTGGAGAGCAGGTCTGCAACCTTAATCTTATAATACTCGGCCACCGTTTTCTGAATATTATCAATGGTGACCAACTTCTCTTGCAGCGCCAACAGATCGCGCAGCGCTTCACGAACGAAGTCGATGGTGATCGCCCGGCCAGTAAAGTTGGCGTTGGCAATCACGCGGTTCAGCGCCCCTTCCAGCTCACGGACGTTAGAACGCAGACGTTTAGCAATAAAGAAGGCGACTTCTCCCGGCAGACGAATGTCGTTTTCATCGGCCTTTTTCATCAAGATGGCGACGCGGGTTTCAAGCTCCGGTGGCTCAATCGCCACGGTCAAACCCCAACCGAAGCGGGACTTAAGCCGATCTTCGACGCCGTTAATCTCTTTCGGATAACGGTCAGACGTCAGGATGATTTGCTGGTTACCTTCAAGCAGGGCATTAAAGGTATGGAAGAACTCTTCCTGAGAACGCTCTTTATTAGCAAAGAATTGGATGTCATCGATCAGCAGTGCATCGACTGAACGGTAGTAGCGTTTGAACTCTTCAATGGCGTTGTTTTGCAGGGCTTTAACCATGTCCTGAACAAAACGCTCGGAGTGCATGTACACCACTTTGGCATTGGCTTTACGCGCCATGATGCCGTTGCCGACCGCGTGCAATAAGTGGGTTTTACCCAGACCGGTGCCGCCATAAAGAAAAAGAGGGTTGTAAGCGCCGCCTGGATTGTCCGCCACCTGACGTGCCGCTGCGCGAGCCAGCTGGTTCGACTTACCTTCAACGAAGTTGTCAAAAGTGTGCTTAGGATTCACATTCGAGCGATACGACAATTCAGGCTGTGCTGCCGAGCTGTCCCAGCTTGGACGCGAAGGAGCAAGGCGTGGCGCAGGCTGTGCCGCAGGCGAGCTAACGCTGGCGGTAACCGGCTGGTTAACGCGTTGAATAAGGGGCTTGCTGCCGACTTCAAAACGCAATAATGGCGCATCTGTGCCGCAGAAATCGTTGAGCAACCCATTGATATTGTTTAAATACTTGTCTCTCACCCAATCAAGGACAAAACGATTAGGTGCGTAAAGCGCCAACGTATTGTCACTGAGTTCCGCCTGCAGGGGGCGTATCCACATACTGAATTCTGTGGCAGGTAACTCATCCTGCAAACGGGCAAGACATTGCTGCCAAAGCGAAAGTGACACGGCGGACTCCACTCGAACAAGATCAAAAAAAGAAAAGGATCAGGATATTTTTTAAATCATGATTTTTGACACACGAACCTCCCGGCGTGGCGGGGGTTGAGTCTTCAATCACCCTGTCAGTGATATGAATTACCGTGCGAACCGCTTTTTACGGTTTTGTCGACAGCGAACCTGCTGGGATCGCGATCGGAATGGCGGATCATAGCGCAATCCGGCACAGAGATCCTCCCCTTCCTGACAGATTAGATCCTTTTTATCCACAGGCTACGATCAGCAAGTGGGTAAGCTTAGCCGATCCTAAAAAAATTAGGTGTCGGAATCATCACTCGCTGCAAAAAATCAGATTTATTCGCTGTGTTTTTAACCAAGGCGATCGCGCGATCACATAACTAAATGCAAGGATCTGCGGTCGATCCTTGCGCTTTGGGGTGGAGTCCGTATAATCCTCAGCCCTACGTGTGATGCCTGTGTTCCTGATGGTCATAGCCTGATGGGATTAAGCGGTGACCACGGGCTATATATGGTAAACATCTGCTAATGTAAATTGACTCAGGACTGTACAGTTATTACAATCCCGCTTCTTTATATGTTGCGATAAAGGCATCGGTTGTTTTTTCACCGACAGCCAACGCGTTTACTGATCAGTAATAATTTAAGTTTAGGTAGAAATCGCTATGAAACGCACTTTCCAACCGTCCGTATTGAAGCGCAACCGTAGCCACGGTTTCCGTGCTCGTATGGCCACCAAGAATGGTCGTCAGGTTCTGGCTCGCCGCCGTGCGAAAGGCCGTACCCGTCTGTCTGCTTCTAAGTAATAAAAGCTAACCTATTTAGTGGTTAAGCTCGCTTTTCCCAGGGAGTTACGTTTGTTAACTCCCCGTCATTTCACTTTCGTCTTCCAGCAGCCACAACGGGCTGGCACGCCGCAAATCACTATACTCGGCCGCCTGAACGAGCTGGGGCATCCCCGCATGGGTCTCACCGTTGCAAAAAAACACGTCAAACGCGCTCATGAGCGTAACCGGATAAAGCGCCTAACCCGCGAAAGCTTCCGGCTACTTCAGCACAAGCTGCCTTCGATGGATTTTGTGGTAGTGGCTAAAAAGGGTGTCGCCGATCTAGATAATCGTGCATTGACGGAAGCGTTGGAGAAATTATGGCGTCGACATTGCCGGCAGGCTCCCGCATCCTGATCGGGTTGATACGTGGTTATCAGCTTTTTATCAGTCCCTTGCTTGGGCCACATTGTCGTTTTCGACCAACCTGCTCTCAATACGGTATTGAGGCCATTGGTCGTTTTGGCATGTTAAAAGGCAGTTGGTTGACATTGAAACGCGTATTAAAATGCCATCCTTTGAACCCAGGTGGTGATGACCCCGTGCCGCCGAAAACCGACAATAACAGAGAACTCTAACGATGGATTCGCAACGCAATCTCTTTCTCATCGCTCTGCTGTTCGTGTCTTTCATGATCTGGCAGGCTTGGCAGACGGACCACGCTCCGCAGCCAGCCAATCAGACCACGCAACAGACTGCGAATACTGCTAACGGCGATGCTGCTAACCAGGCTGTTCCTGGCAGCGGACAGGGCAAAATGATCACCGTCAACACTGACGTGCTGTCATTGAGCATCAACACCCGTGGCGGTGACATTGATCAGGCTTTACTGACTGCTTACCCAACGTCTCTGGGTTCAAGCGAACCATTCCAGCTTCTGGAAACCACTCCTAATTTCGTCTATCAGGCTCAAAGCGGTCTGACGGGCAAAAACGGCCCAGACAACCCGGCTAACGGCGAACGTCCTCTGTATCAAGCAAGTCAGGACAACTTCACCTTAGGCGAAGGTCAGGCTGAACTGCGTATCCCACTGACTTATACCGCTCAGAACGGCGCAGTGATCACCAAAACTTTCGTTATCAAGCGCGGTTCTTACGCGGTGAATGTTGAGTACAACATCAACAACACCACGGCTACCCCACTTGAAATGACGCTGTTTGGCCAGTTGCGCCAAACCACCGAGCTGCCTAAGCACAGAGATACCGGGAGCAATAACTTTGCCCTGCATACTTTCCGTGGCGCAGCTTACTCGTCTAGCGATGACAAATATCAGAAGTACGCGTTCGATAAGAGCGAAGCGCTGAACGTCACCACTCAGGGCGGTTGGGTTGCCATGTTGCAGCAGTACTTTGCAACGGCGTGGATCCCATCAGCGAAAGACACCAACAACTTCTACACCACGACCAATAACGGCATTTCCGCTGTTGGCTTCAAAGGTGCACCTTTTGTTGTTCAAGCTGGCGCGCAGCAACAAGTGGCTTCTACCCTGTGGGTAGGTCCAGAGATTCAGGATCAAATGGCCGCCATCGCGCCGCACCTTGACCTGACTGTTGACTACGGCTGGTTGTGGTTCATTTCTCAACCACTGTTCAAACTGTTGAAGTTCATTCACGGTTTCATCGGTAACTGGGGCTTCTCCATCATCATCATCACCTTTATTGTTCGCGGTATCATGTACCCACTGACCCGCGCTCAGTACACGTCGATGGCGAAAATGCGTATGTTGCAGCCGAAACTGGCCGCGATGCGTGAACGCATTGGTGATGACAAACAGCGCATGAGTCAGGAGATGATGGCGCTGTATAAAGCAGAGAAAGTGAACCCGTTGGGTGGCTGTCTGCCGCTGGTTATCCAGATGCCAATCTTCCTGGCACTGTATTACATGCTGTCTGGCTCCATTGAATTGCGCCACGCGCCGTTCGCTCTGTGGATCCATGACCTGTCAGCGCAAGACCCGTACTACATTCTGCCGATCTTGATGGGTATCACGATGTTCTTCATTCAGAAGATGTCGCCGACTACCGTCACAGACCCAATGCAGCAGAAGATCATGACCTTCATGCCGGTCATCTTCACCGTGTTCTTCCTGTGGTTCCCATCTGGTCTGGTGCTGTACTACATCGTCAGTAACTTGGTTACCATTCTCCAGCAGCAGTTGATTTATCGTGGGCTGGAAAAACGTGGTCTGCACAGCCGCGACAAGAAAAAATCATAAGTCAGTCTCAGGGGCTTCTGGCCCCTGAAATGCAAATCTTGTGAAATTCTGAACTTGTGTAATTAACAGAAAAGGCGATCATTTGATCGCCTTTTGTACATTCAAAACAGAGATAATTCGCTATGAGCACCTCAGATACCATTGTTGCCCAAGCCACGCCTCCCGGCCGCGGCGGAGTCGGCATTCTGCGCGTTTCCGGCCGCGCCGCGAGCCAGATTGCGCAGGAGATCTTAGGTAAGCTGCCCAAGCCGCGCTACGCCGACTATCTGCCCTTCCGCGACGTAGACGGCTCGACGCTCGACCAAGGCATTGCGCTGTGGTTCCCCGGCCCCAACTCCTTCACCGGCGAAGACGTGCTGGAGCTGCAAGGCCACGGCGGCCCGGTTATCCTCGATTTGCTGCTTAAGCGTATTATCTCGCTGGATGGCGTGCGCATTGCGCGTCCGGGCGAGTTCTCTGAGCGAGCCTTCCTCAATGACAAACTGGACTTGGCGCAGGCCGAGGCCATTGCTGACCTGATTGACGCCAGCTCCGAGCAGGCCGCGCGTTCGGCGGTGAACTCCCTTCAGGGCGCATTTTCCAACCGTGTTCACCATTTGGTGGAAGCACTTACTCACCTGCGAATCTTTGTGGAAGCCGCTATCGACTTCCCGGATGAGGAAATCGACTTCCTGTCTGACGGCAAAATAGAAGCCCAGCTCAATACGGTGATCGGCGACCTTGATGCCGTGCGTGCCGAAGCGCGTCAGGGCAGCCTGCTGCGCGAAGGGATGAAAGTGGTGATCGCCGGCCGTCCGAACGCCGGAAAATCGAGCTTGCTCAATGCGTTAGCGGGGCGCGAGGCGGCCATTGTCACCGACATCGCCGGTACCACGCGTGACGTGCTGCGCGAACACATTCACCTAGACGGCATGCCGTTGCACATCATCGACACCGCCGGCCTGCGCGAAGCCAGTGACGAAGTTGAGCGAATTGGTATCGAACGTGCGTGGAATGAGATCGAACAGGCTGACTTAGTGCTGTTTATGGTTGATGGCACCACCACCGACGCCACCGAGCCTGCGCAAATCTGGCCGGAGTTTATGGCCCGTCTGCCAGAGACATTGCCGATTGTGGTGGTGCGCAATAAGGCCGATATCACAGGTGAAACGCTGGGCATGACCGAAGTGAATGGTCACTCACTTATTCGCCTTTCGGCGCGCACCGGCGACGGCGTAGACCTGCTGCGTGAGCATCTGAAGCAGGTCATGGGCTTCAATCACAATATGGAAGGGGGCTTCCTCGCCCGCCGCCGTCACTTGCAGGCGCTGGAACTGGCGGCAGAACACCTGATCCGCGGCAAAGACCAGCTTTTAGGCGCGCGCGCCGGGGAGTTACTGGCAGAAGAGCTGCGCATGTCGCAGCAGGCGCTGAGTGAAATTACTGGGGAATTTACCTCGGATGACCTGCTTGGGCGCATTTTCTCCAGCTTCTGTATCGGAAAATAAGCCAGAAACGCGATAAGTTTGTAAGTAAACACTAACCGCATTAACTCTCTGTTAATGCGGTTTTTTTATGCCTGCGCGATGGCCGGGATAGGCAAATTTTCACTCAACCAGAAGTGATCCACCTCGGCCTGTAACCAGTCGCGGAAGTAGCCCACCCGCGGTAAGTCGCGCTTTCCGGAGGGGATCTCCAGCCAGTAGCCGTTGCTGCTCTCAAGGTCGAGTGCCGACACCGGCACCAGCAGCCCGCTGCGCAGCTCGTTGCGGATCATCATCAAGTCCAACACCGCATAGCCCGCGCCGGTGACGCAGGCGTTAATCACCTGATCTTCAGTGCTGAACTCCAACCCGCAGGAGAGTTTGCTTTCGCACAGCCCTGCCGCCTCCAGCCAGCGCGGCCAGTTGTCCAGCCGGGTTTCGCCATTAAGAATATGCAACTGCGGCTGGGCGTCGATTGGCGGGAAATTACCCTCAATCATCATCAACGGGCTGGCTACCAGCATCAGCCGCTCGTGGCACAGCCACTCTCCGCGCCCTTCACTTTCCGCCCGGCTGCCAAAACGCACCGCGCAGTCAAAATCACAATATTGTTGCCGCGCTTCGCTGATCAGCGCGATTTGCAGCTGGCTATTGCGCTGGCGCAGGGCCACCAGCCTCGGGGCCAGCCAGCGCGTGGCGAAGGTAGGCGCGACCTGTAAACGCAAATGCTGTAGCGGGTTGCGCAGCTGAATGTGGCACACCCCTTCTTCAAGAATATCCAGCGACTGCCGCACGATGGGCAGCAGCAGCATGGCGTCCTGCGTCAAAGCCAATCCACTGTAGCTGCGCACAAACAGCAGCTTGCCGAGGAAGTCCTCCAGTTGCTTAGTCTGGCGGCTGGCGGCGCTCTGGGTAATGCACAGCGCCTGTGCCGCTTTGCTAAAACTCAGCGTCCGACATGTTTCCTCAAAGACCCGCAACATACTGAGCGATGGGAGTTTTCTCACAATCCGACTGGCCTCTCACAATGCAACTATGCGTTACCTATATGTTGCTAATTTGGTGCATAACGCTAGCCCTCGTCGCCTCTATTTCTACAAAACCGGAAGCCGATCACATGCGTTTTTGAGGGAGGGGTATGACTAAAACGCACTCGCTTAAACCGAGGGTTTACTGCCACATTGTTAACACGTAAGAAACATAAAAATTACAACAACCCTACAACATCCACCTCAGCGGAGGACGTGCAATGTCCCATCTGACGCAGCAGTACACTCGAATGGATGACGTGCCGTTAAATCGTTTCCATATCAAAATCGCCGGGCTGACCTTCGGCGCTCACTTCACCGACGGCTATGTGCTCGGGGTGATCGGCTTCGCTCTGGCGCAAATCAAGCCGCAAATGGGCATAACGCCATTTTGGGAAGGCATGCTTGGCAGTTCAGCACTGATTGGCCTGTTCCTCGGCAGTCTGGTTCTCGGCTGGATCTCCGATTATGTCGGCCGCCAGAAGATCTTCTGCTTCAGCTTCGTGGTGATCACCCTCGCCTCCGCGCTGCAATTCTTCGCCACCACGCCGGAGCAACTGTTCCTGCTGCGCGTGCTGGTCGGCATCGGCCTTGGAGGTGATTTCTCGGTCGGCCACACCATGCTGGCGGAGTTCTCCCCGCGCAAACATCGCGGCGTGCTGCTCGGCTCCTTCAGCGTGATCTGGACGTTCGGCTACGTGGCGGCGGGGTTTGCCGGGCATTTCCTCACCATGCTGGGTCCCGACGCGTGGCGCTGGCTGCTCTCCTCTTCGGCCCTGCCCGCCTTCATCATTCTGCTGATGCGTATCGGCACGCCGGAGTCCCCGCGCTGGCTGATGGGCAAGGGGCGGCGTGACCAAGCGATGGCCATCGTGCATAAATATTTTGGCCCCAACGTGCTGCTAGTCGACGAAGCGCCGGTGGCTTCTCGCCAACGCTTCCTGTCACTCTTTGGCCCGAAATATCGCCGCCGCACCGCCTTCAACAGCCTGTTCTTCGTCTGCCTGGTGATCCCGTACTTTGCTATCTACACCTTCTTGCCGTCGATTTTGCAGGTGATGGGGCTGGACACCAACTTCACCACCGACCTGCTGCTCAATGGCCTGCTGATTGTCGGCGCGCTGCTGGGGATCGCCCTCACCGTGGTCTGCTCGCGCCGGGGCTTCTTGATTGGCTCCTTTATCTTCCTCGCCGCCTGTCTGGTGATGCTCAGCATCATTCCGGTTCATCAATCCGGCTGGCTGATCCTGTTCTTTGCCGCCTTCACCTTGGTGATGTCGGCGGTCAGTAATCTGGTCGGAGTCTTCCCGGCAGAAAGCTTCCCGACCGAAGTGCGCTCAATGGGTGTCGGCTTCGCCACTTCGATGAGCCGCCTCGGCTCGGCTATCGGTACCGGCCTGCTGCCACTGGCCATCATGCATTACGGCATGCCTGCCACCACCGGACTGCTGGCGGTGGTGCTGATTATCGGTGCCATTGTCTCTATCGCCTGGGCCCCGGAAACCAAAGGGTTAAGTCTGGTAGACGCCGCCCAAGACTCGGCTCGACGCGCTGCACACCCCGCGCCAGCCCCCGCTAAATAATGCCAATGCTCAATAGGAGAGATCTCGTGGAAATGTATATCGGAGAAGGTTTCGAAGGTAACGGCGTCAACGCCTCGCACATCAACATCATGATTGGCCCGCGCAATGGCGTGGTCGGTCAGGCTTTCTCGAGCAGCCTCGCATCGCCGAGTCAGGGTCACTGCCCCTTTATGGTGGTGATTAAGCCCAACGTTCCGGCCAAGCCAATGACGCTGTACGTCAACAAAGCCGAGATTAACGGCGAGCTGCACGGCAACGCCACGTGGGGCGCGTCCCAAGCCGCGATTGCCAAAGCCGTGACCGAGGCGCTGCTCGACGGCACTCTACCGACGGAGGCAGAAGACAACTGGTGCATCGTCACCGCCAACTGGGTGAACCCCGGCTGCAATGATATCGACGAGGTTTACCACAACAACTATCGCGCCTGCCGTCAGGCCATTCGCGCCGCGATGGGCAAATTGCCGCAGCGCAGCCAGCTGGCCGACGCGCTGCCAGAGTTGGGCAACCCGTTCTACACCCCGAAAGCTTGAGGAGCTGAGCATGGAATACATCAATCTGGGCCAGAGCGGCCTGAAAGTCTCCCGCCTGTGCCTCGGCACCATGAATATGGGCAGCAAACAGTGGAAGCCGTGGATCTTCGATGAAGCCCAGAGCGAGCCGCTGATCCGCCACGCGCTGGAGTCCGGCATCAACTTTATCGACCTCGCTGACTTCTACTCCAGCGGCGCGGGCGAAGAGGTGGTGGGCCGAGTTCTCAGCCGCATCGCCAATCGCGACGAGCTAGTACTGACCACCAAAGTCGGCTACCCGATTGGGGCCGGGTTTAACAATCAGGGCCACTCGCGCAAACACATTATGGAAAGCATCGACGCCAGCCTGAAACGCCTCGGCACCGATTATGTCGACATCTACATGCTGCACTATTTCGACGTCAACACGCCGATTGAAGAGACGTGGGCGGCAATGAACGACATCGTGCGCAGCGGCAAAGCGCGCTATGTCGGCGTCTCCACCATGTACACCTGGCAGTTGGCGAAAATCCTCTGGTGCTGCGAGCGCAACGGCTACGCCAAGCCAATCAACATGCAGCTTCAGCTCAACTGCGCCTACCGCGAAGAAGAGCGCGAGATGATCCCCTTCTGCCGCGATCAGGGGCTGGGCGTGTCAGTCTTCAGCCCGCTGGCGCGCGGCTTGCTGAGCTGCGACTTCAACTCAGTGCGCAACCAAACCGACTTCTTTACCCAAGAAATGTACGCCGACGGCACCTCGCGCAATGTCGCCCAGTCGGTCAGCCACGTCGCGCAGCTGCGTGAACTGCCTCCGGCGCAGATTGCTCAGGCATGGGTGCTCAGCCATCCGGGCGTGGACTGCATGCTGGTTGGCGCGGATTCGGTGCAGCAAATCGACAGCGCCATCGCCGCGCTCGATACCTCCATCAGCGCCGACGAGCGTTACGAGCTGGAGCGCAATTACACGCCGTGCGACGTGATCAACGATTACACCGCTGGGAAACGCATCGCGCGCGAAAGCCGGGCGGCGAATGGCTTATTTATGGATAACTTAACCACAAGGAATATTGCATGAGTGCTTATGACGCCCTGCTGCGCACCGGCTGGTACTGCGACGGCCAATGGCGCGAATCGACCTCGCGCTACCCGGTGATCAACCCGGCGACCGAGGCCGTCGTGGCCGAAGTCGCTAACGCTGGCACAGCAGAAACCGAAGCCGCGATTGCCTCTGCCGCCGCCGCGCTGCCTGCATGGCGAGCGCAGACTGCCAAAACGCGGGCGCAAATCCTGCAACGCTGGTTTTCGCTGATCATGGCCCATCAGGCCGAGTTGGCGGAGCTGATGGTGACCGAGCAGGGCAAAGTGCTGGCCGAGGCCAGTGGCGAAGTCGCCTATGCCGCCAGCTTTATTGAGTGGTTTGCCGAAGAGGCCAAGCGCGCCAACGGCAAGACCATCCCTTCGCCAAAAGCTGGCAATCAAATTCTCACCTTTAAAGAGCCGGTTGGCGTGGTGGCGGCCATCACCCCGTGGAACTTCCCGCTGGCGATGCTCACCCGCAAGCTAGGCCCGGCGCTGGCTGCGGGCTGTACCGCCGTCATCAAACCGGCCAATGAAACGCCGCTCTCGGCCTTCGCGCTGATTGTGTTGGCGGAGCAGGCTGGCGTGCCGCCGGGGGTGATTAATGCCGTCACGGGCGACACTCCCGCCATTGGCAGCGCGCTAATGGCCAGCCCGCTGGTGCGCAAAATCTCCTTCACCGGCTCGACGCCAACCGGCAAATTGTTGATGCGTCAGGCCGCCGACACGGTGAAAAAGCTGTCGCTGGAGCTGGGTGGCAACGCGCCCTTTATCGTGTTTAACGATGCCGACCTTGATGCCGCCGTCGCCGGAGCCATGGCGGCAAAATTCCGCAATAGCGGCCAAACCTGCGTCTGCGTGAACCGTTTTTATGTGCAAGACGGCATTTATGAGCGTTTTGTGGAAAAACTGGCCGAGGCGGCGAGCAGCCTGAAAGTCGCGCCCGGCATGACCGACGGCGCGCAGCAGGGTCCGCTGATCCACGGCAAAGCCGTCGAAAAGGTGGAAGCGCACGTCAAAGACGCGTTGCAGCACGGCGCACGGCTGATGTGCGGCGGCGAACGCCACGCGCTGGGTGCCTCTTTCTTCCAGCCCACGGTGCTGGCGGACGCTAAAGAAACCATGCTGCTGGCCCGCGAAGAGACCTTCGGCCCGCTGGCCGCCTGCTTCCGCTTCAGCGAGGAGCAAGAGGTGATCGAACGCGCCAATGCCACGCCGTTTGGGCTGGCGGCCTATCTCTACACGCGCGACTTGGCGCGATCATTCCGCGTCACCGCGGCCCTTGAGAGCGGCATGGTAGGCATCAACGAAGGGATTATTTCCACCGAAGTCGCGCCCTTCGGCGGCGTAAAAGAGTCAGGACTGGGCCGCGAAGGCTCGGACTGCGGGCTGGAGGAGTATCTGGAAACCAAATACGTCAATCTGGGCGGACTGCTGTAACTCACTTCATCTCGACGAAAACAGAAACCCGCGCTCACTCTAGTGGCGCGGGTTTCTGCATTTCAGCCCTTAAAAAGTCTATTTATGAGCCTTTTCGAGGGAATAAAGCCGATAAAGGTCATTTACGAGCTACGTAGCGTTGTAAGTGTCAAATATGAGCTATTTGATATTTATTCTGGCTTTAAAAGTTCTTTTCTGAACCCTAATCAATTTAATTCATTGTATTTAAATAAATTAATTCAGACGTCCAAACCACGCTCCAGTGCTACCACCAGCGTTTGAGTCGTATGCAAACACTGGCGGCAGATCCCCTATAAATTTAACCCTTACCGGGCTCGGTCAGCTTACGCATGGCTTTAACCTGTGCGGCGCTGACCTTTTCGGACTGATTTCCCCAGCCGTTGCGGATGAAGTTTACGACGTCAGCGACTTCTTGATCTTCCAGTCGGTCGGCGAAAGCGGGCATTCTCGCCCCTTTACCCGAGGTGGCTGTAACTGGCGAGTGCGCGCCGCGCAGCACGATATTGATCATCGATGACGGGTCGGCGCTGACCACCACCGGATTTTGCGCCAGTTGCGGATATTTGTTCTTTTCGCCCTGCCCGCTGGCTAAGTGGCAGTCGGCGCAGTTATCCATATAGAGCTGCGTGCCGCTGGCGGCGAGGTCGCCTTTCTCCAGCGCCTGCGCGGTGGCGCTGTTGTTCACCTGAACCCTGAATTGACCGTCGGCAGGCAGCGATTTGAGATACACGGCAATCGCCTGCCGGTCGGCGTCGGTCAGGTATTGCGTGCTGTCCTGCACCACCTCGACCATCGAGCCAAAGGCGGTGCTTCGCGCCGTGTGGCCCTGCTGCAAGAACTGGGTGATATCGCCCTCGGTCCACTGCCCCAGCCCGGTGGTGGCGTCGCCGCGCAGGTTTGGCGCATGCCAGCCGTCCAAGGTGCCGCCGGAGAGATAGGCGCGATTGCCGTTATCCAAAGCTTTCTCTTGGAAGCCGACGCCGCGCGGCGTATGGCAGCTGCCGCAGTGCCCCAGCCCTTGAACCAGATAGGCTCCGCGGTTCCAGTCGGCGGTCTGTTTCGGGTCGGAGTAGTAAGGCTTTTCTTGCAAAAAGACCTGATTCCACACCGCCAGCGGCCAGCGAATGTTGAGCGGGAAAGGGATGTCGCTTGGCCGATTGGTTTGTGCCACCGGCGCGACCAGCTGGGTGAAATAGAGGTAGAGGTCGCGGGTGTCGCTGTCGGTGATTTTATTGAATGAGGGGTAAGGCATCGCCGGATACAAATGGTGGCCGTCTTGGGCAATGCCTTGGCGCAGCGCCCGGCTGAAATCCTGCTCGCTGTAACTCCCAATGCCGGTCAGTTTGTCCGGCGTGATGTTGCTGGCATAGATGGCGCCCACCGGCGTCATCATCTTCAAGCCACCGGCAAAAGGTTTGCCGCCCGGCGCGGTGTGGCAGGCGGCGCAATCCCCGGCGCGCGCCAGATACTCGCCATGTTTAATCTGCGCGGCCACGTCGCTGTCGGCATGGGCAGTCTGCGCCAGCCCGCTTATTGCCATGGCGAGCCACAGCCCGTAAGACTTTATGGTTATTTTTCGCGTCATCCGGAGGGTTACTTTGGGTCACAGTGAATGGCTGACATTATGCCGCCGAGCGGGGCGAAAAATCACTCAATTCACGCCACGAATTAAGGCCAGATCGTAACCAAGGGTTTATGGCTGATTTTGAGCATAAAAAAAACCCGGCGCGCTGGCCGGGCTTGGGGGAAAAGTCAGGTAAAAATTAGAGTTTGAAGCCCGACACCACGGTTTCCAGTTGCAGGGTTTGCTCCTGCATGGCCTGCGCGGCGGCGGACACCTGCTCCACCAGCGCGGCGTTTTGCTGAGTGGTGTTATCAAGCTGGGTGATCGCCACATTCACCTGCTCAATACCCAGACTCTGCTCTTGGCTGGAAGACATGATTTCATTCATCAGCGTGGCCACGTTGTTGACCCCGGTCATCAGCTCATCCATGGTGCTGCCCGCCGTGGCGACCAGCTGGCTGCCGGAGGTGATATCAGCCACCGAATCCTCAATCAGCTTTTTGATCTCACGGGCCGAGGTGGCGGAACGCTGCGCCAGACTGCGCACTTCGGAAGCCACCACCGCGAATCCACGCCCCTGTTCACCCGCGCGCGCGGCTTCTACCGCAGCATTGAGTGCCAGAATATTAGTCTGGAAGGCAATGCCATCAATCACGCTGATGATGTCGACGATTTTCTTCGACGAGTGAGTGATAGACCCCATGGTGTCCACCACTTGGCGCACCACCCGCGTGCCTTTCTCGGCGACGTTGGAGGCATCGCGCGCCAGCTGATTGGCACTTTCCGCGTTGCCCGCGTTCTGTTTCACCGTGCTGGTCAACTCTTCCATCGAGGCCGCCGTCTCTTCAATCGAGCTGGCCTGCTCCTCGGTTCGCGCCGAGAGATCTAGATTACCGCTGGCAATCTGCCGCGACGCCGAGGCAATCGCCAGCGAGCTGTCGCCCACCTGCTTGAGCAGCGACTGAAGGAAGTCGAGGAAGTTGTTGAAGCTGCTATTCACCGCGTTGAACTCAGGACTGCTGCTTTGCGGCAGGCGCTGGGTTAAATCCGCACCACCGGCCGAAAGCTGGCTGATATTGCGATTCAGCGCGGCGAGTTGGCGCATAAACAGCTTGATGCCGGCGATCAGCACAATCAACAGCAGCAGAACCATCGGGATCTGCACCAGACCGAGGCTGGCCAGAATGCTGTGGGTGCGCTGCAACAGCTGGCTGGTTGGCATGTCGGTGGCGATATACCACGGCCCCTGAATGCGGCTCATAAACAGGGTGTGGCCGGTGCCGTCATTGTCATAATCCGACACCAGATTGCTGCTGTATTTAATCTCGTCGAGGCTTTTTCTAATTTGCCCGGCCAGCGCCGACTGGTCACCCAGCGAGGTCAGCTTCGGCAGCTTTTCATCGCCGCTGTGGCTGGTGCCAACAATGGTGCCATCCTGCTGGACGATATAAATCGTGCCGTGGACCTTTTTCTCCATATCAGCCACCAGCTGATTGAAGAAGCCCAGCGTGACGTCAATGGTCGCCACGCCCCATTGGTCGGCGCCTTTGTAAATCGCCATCGCACAGTTGGTGCGCGGCTGGGTGCTGGCATCGTCGAAATAGGCCGGAGCCCAGACGCACTGACCCTTTTCACCTTTCAACGCGCCGACGTACCACGACTGCTCGAAGTAGTTTGGCGACTCCGCGCTGTTCCAGAAGGTGTTTTCCGTCAGCTCATTGCTGCCGTTGCGGGCAAAGAAGGTGCTGAACTTCACTTTGGCCGGGTCGCGCTTGTTGGGCAGAGGCCAAATACCGCCGCCGAACACCGCGCTGTCGCCATACTGATCCACTAATGACGGCAGAAGTTTGTCGATGGAGGCGCTGTCCATCTGCGCCACGCTCTGGGTAATGCTTCGAACCTGCGATTCAACTTTATTCAGGCGATCGTTGATAGCCACGGCAATATCGTCAACCTGATTGGCGACTTGCGTGCTTTCGGCCTGTTTCAACTTGGGAGAGATAAACACCTGGATGACGATAAGCGTAACGATAACCAGCACAATAAAAAATAAGCTGATCAAGGCGATAAAGCGTGATTGCGTTGTTTTTAACATTTTCGCGGTACTCACAGGCAAAGCAGCGAGAGCGCTGCTTAAGTACTAACGGCATTTTCTGGCGTTTCTTTATGTGCTGTTAGCAGATATATCTTGTAAGTCAGTTCCGTCCTCAGCACGCCAGAACATCCTTCGGGCAGCGAAATTTGTTATAAAAGGGTTAATTACGTGACAACGCTCACCTTTAGGGAGTGGTAAGCGCATTTTTAAGCAGTGAAAATGCGATTAAAGGCGGTTTTTAAGCAGTTTTTAATGATTTCTCTTAATGTTATCCTTCCTTTCTTAATAGAAAATAAGCCGAACCATTAATCATGGAGTGAACAATGGCGTGCCATTTTGCTAGATGGGTTGCAGCGGAGCCTGAGCCGGATACTCACCGCCTCCCCCCAAACGTACTTTTATCGGCCAGAAGCCTTTCCGAAAAGCAGCGTAAACGATTTCTCAGTGGCCGCGTGCTGCTGGCCGAAATGATGTTTTACCTGTATGGCATTACCGAACTGCCCGCGATCATTACCCTGCCTAGCGGCCGCCCGAGCTTTGAGTCGCAAAACCTGCCTGATTTCAGTCTGGCTTACGCCGGAACCACGGTGGGGGTGATGTTGAGCAGCGAGGGCAAAGTTGGGCTGGATTTGGAAGTGATCCACGCCCGCAGTGCGTTAATTAATTCGCAGCAGCAAGCCCAGCTCTCCGCCGTGGAGCAGACGTGGATCGCGCTGCAAAGCGACCCGGTGGAGTCGGCGCTTCAGCTGTGGTGCATTCGCCAAAGCATGCTTAAACTGTCCGGGCTGACCGAGCACGGCGAGAAGAGCCTGAGCCTTAACCCGGCGTCGGGCCGCCTGCGTTCTGCCATCACGCCTGAAGCTCAGGTGATGAGCGACATCGACGGCTCTCTGACCTGGGCCTGCGCGCACTCTCCGGCCATCGCCCGCCTGCTGTGCTGGCGATATTCCCCCGAAAGTGGTTTTACGCGCACTCAAACGCTCTCTATTCAGCAGCAGCCCCACTCGCCGCATTTCATGAAGTTCACCAGCTTGCCTCCGGCGAAGTAGTTTTTCCCCGCCAACGCGCCGTGCGAATGCTGTCCGGCGCCAGCAATCTGGTCTAGATTTATCCTGAGGCTCATTCAAGCAATTCCCTATAACAGGAGTCATTCATGTCAACGCAACCCCTGAAGTTTGTCACTCTGTTAGGCAGTCTGCGCAAAAGCTCGTACAACGCGATGGTCGCGCGAACACTTCCTAAACTCGCCCCTTCCGGCGTGAGCATTGAAGCTTTGCCATCGATTGGCACCCTGCCGCTGTATGACATGGACGTGCAGCAAGAAGAGGGGTTCCCGGCGGATATTGAAGCCATTGCCGAGCAGATCCGTCAGGCTGATGGCCTGATCATCGTGACGCCGGAGTATAACTACTCGGTACCGGGTGGGTTGAAGAATGCTATCGACTGGCTGTCGCGTCTGCCAAACCAGCCCATCGCGGGCAAACCGGTGCTGATCCAAACCAGCTCAATGGGGCCGATTGGCGGCGCGCGCTGCCAATATCATCTGCGGCAGATTTTGGTGTTCCTCGACGCACAGGTGATGAACCGTCCTGAGTTTATGGGCGGCGTGATCCAGAACAAAGTGGATGAGCAGACGGGCGAAGTGATTGAGCAAGGCACGCTGGATTTCCTCACTGGCCAGCTGAATGCCTTCGCCGACTTCACGCGTCGCGTCACGGCAAAATAGCGCCAGCGAAAAACCAAAGACAAACGGCCCGTCACTCACATGACGGGCCGTTTTTTTATGCATCGACGCCGGGATTAGTGGCTATCGACAAACACGATTTTCAGCACGAACAGCAGCGCGACAACCACTACGCACGGGCTGATCTCTTTCCAGCGGCCGGTGCCGACTTTCATCACCACGTAGGAGATAAAGCCTAAGGCGATACCTTCAGTGATGGAGAAGCTGAACGGCATCATGACGGCGGTGACGAAAGCCGGAACGGCCTCGGTGAGGTCATCCCACGTCACGCGCGCCAAGCTTGAGGTCATCAGCACGCCGACGTAAATCAGCGCACCAGCGGCGGCATAGGCTGGCACCATTCCCGCCAGCGGAGAGAGGAAAATCACCAGCAGGAACAGGATACCGGTGACCACCGCGGTCAGGCCGGTGCGGCCACCCACGGAGACGCCGGAGGAGCTTTCAATGTAAGCCGTCACGGAAGAGGTGCCGACAAAGGCTCCGGCAACGGAGCTGATGCTGTCGACGTACAGCGCCTGCTTCATCTGCGGGAATTTGCCTTGCGCATCGGTCAGCCCGGCTTTGTCCGTCACGCCAATCAGGGTGCCTGATGAGTCAAACAGGTTCACCAGCATGAAGGAGAAGATAACCCCCGCCAGCCCGATGTTTAACGAGTTTTTCAGGTCAACTTGGCCAACCACAGAGGTGACACTCGGCGGCATGGAGAAGAAGCCGGTGAAGTGTACGTCGCCGATAATAAGACCGATCACCGTCGTCACCACGATAGACACCAGCACGGCGGCGTGGATGTTACGCGAAGCCAGCACGGCAATGATGAAGAAGCCCAAGGCTCCCAGCAGCACGTTGTGCGAGGTCAGGTTGCCGATAGTAACGATGGTGTCCGGGTTCGGCACAATAATGCCGGCATTTTTCAGCCCCATCATTCCGATAAATAGCCCGATACCGGCCGTGATACCAATTCTCAGGCTGGCCGGGATATTGGCAATCATCCAGTAACGAATGCGGAAAATGGTCAGCAAAAGGAAACCGATTGCGCCCCAGAAAATAGCACCCATGCCGATCTGCCATGAAATGCCCATCGCGCCAACCACGACAAAGGCGAAGAACGCGTTCAGCCCCATCGCCGGTGCCAGCGCCACCGGCAAGTTCGCCACCAGCCCCATCAAGATGCTGCCGAACGCGGCAATCAGGCAGGTGGTCACGAACACAGCTTGTTTATCCATACCGGCCACGCCAAGGATCTGCGGGTTCACGAACACGATATAGACCATGGTCAGGAACGTCGTCAGCCCGGCGATAGTTTCAGTGCGTACGGAAGTGCCGTGCTGCGTCAGTTTAAACAGACGTTCGAACAGGCCCTGTCCGCTGGAGACATTGCTTTGTGGTTTACTCATTTGAGTGGGTTCCGAAGAAGGGAAAAAACAGTCGACGGCTATCCTACCCCAAAAAGTGCTTTTTGGATGCCAATCGGTAGGATTTTTTCTGGCACGAAAAGCAGCACATTTTGTCGCGTACAGGATAAAGTTGAGTTCAAAGATCTTAAATTCATGATGCCATGACAAAAATCCCTGCCGGAGGAAATATGTCCGTAAGCCAAAATATTGCCAACCCTCACGCGTCGCCGATCGACTGCGTGCTTTTTGACTGTGACGGCACGCTGGTGGACAGCGAACTGCTGTGCTGCGAAGCCTACGTGGAGATGTTCGCCCACTTTGGCATCACCGTCTCCTTTGACGAGATGTACAAGACCTACAAGGGCGTCAAACTGTACGAAATCATCGCCATCATCAACAAACAGCACGGGCTGGATGTGCCGAAGGAAGAGATGGAAGTGGTTTTCCGCCAGCACGTGGCGCGGCTGTTTGATAGCAAGCTGACGGCCATCGACGGCGTACACCAGCTGTTAGAGCAGATTCAGGTGCCAATGTGCGTGGTTTCTAACGGCCCGGTGAGCAAGATGCAGCTTTCACTCGGCAAAACCGGCCTGCTGCCGTTTATGGGCGATAACCTGTTCAGCGGCTACGACTTGCAGCGCTGGAAGCCGGACCCGGCGGTGCTGTATAAAGCCGCCGAAGTGATGCAGGTGGACATCAAACGCTGCATTCTGGTGGAAGACTCCGTGGCTGGCGCGCAGGCGGGGATTGCCGCCGGAATTCCGGTGTTTTACTACTGCGCCGACCCGCACAACCCGCCTCTCGACAACCCGCTGGTGACTACCTTCTACGATATGCGCGAACTGCCTGCGCTGTGGCACGCCAAGGGATACGCCATCACGGCGCGCTAGAAAGCAGAAAAGCAAAAGGCCCCGCGATGGGGCCTTTTTATTGGGTTCGAGCAGAAAGGGAAGCTGTTAGTCTTCTTTCTTCTCTTTTTTGCTGTCAGTCAGCAGCTTGTCCAGCGCGTCGCCGCCCACGTGACGGAAATCCTGACCTTTCACGAAGTAGAAGATGAACTCGCAGATGTTCTGGCAACGGTCACCGATACGCTCGATAGAACGGGCGCAGAACAGCGCGGTCAGCACGCTTGGAATGGTGCGCGGATCTTCCATCATGTAAGTCATTAACTGACGCACAATGCCTTCGTATTCCTGATCGACTTTCTTGTCTTCGCGATAAATACGCACCGCTTCGTCGAGATCCATACGAGCAAAGGCGTCCAGCACGTCATGCAGCATCTGCACCGTGTGGCGACCCAGAGACTCCAGACTGACCAGCAGCGGCTGATGCAGATGGGAGAACTTCTCCAGCGCCGTGCGGCAGATTTTATCCGCCACGTCACCAATGCGTTCCAGCTCGGAAATGGTTTTGATGATCGCCATCACCAAACGTAAGTCGCTGGCGGTCGGCTGGCGTTTCGCGATGATGCGCACGCAAGCTTCGTCGATAGCCACTTCCATCATGTTAACTTTGTCATCGCCTTTGATGACCTGCTGAGCCAGCTCGCCATCCTGATTGTGCATGGCGGTAATGGCGTCAGTCAGTTGTTGCTCAACCAGACCGCCCATCGCCAGCACCTGAGTACGGATGTGCTCAAGCTCTGCATTGAACTGGCCCGAAATATGTTTATTTAAGTTCAGGTTATCCATTTTTCTTACCTCAACCGTAACGGCCAGTGATGTAGTCTTCAGTTTGTTTGCGCGCCGGTGACGTGAACAGCGAGTCGGTGTCGCTGTATTCAATCAATTCACCTAAATACATGAACGCCGTGCGGTCAGAACAACGTGCAGCCTGCTGCATGTTGTGCGTCACGATAACCACGGTGTAGTCCGATTTCAGCTCGGTGATCAGCTCTTCAATGCGGCCGGTAGAGATCGGGTCCAGCGCCGAACATGGCTCATCGAGCAGCAGCACGTCTGGGCGAATCGCGATACCGCGCGCAATACACAGACGCTGTTGCTGTCCACCAGACAGGCTGTAGCCGCTCTGATGCAGTTTATCTTTGGATTCGTTCCACAGCGCGGCCTTGGTCAATGCCCACTGAACGCGCTCGTCCATGTCGGTGCGAGACAGCTTCTCAAACAGGCGAACGCCGAAGGCGATGTTGTCATAAATCGACATCGGGAATGGCGTTGGCTTCTGGAATACCATGCCGACTTTGGCGCGCAGCAGCGCGATGTCCTGCTTATCCACCAGAATGTTTTCGCCGTCGAGCAGGATCTCACCTTCCGCGCGCTGTTCTGGGTAGAGCTGGTACATTTTGTTGAAGGTACGCAGCAGAGTCGATTTACCGCAGCCGGACGGGCCGATAAAGGCGGTGACTTCATTCTTGGCGATATCCAGGGAGATATTTTTCAGCGCATGGAATTTGCCGTAATAAAAGTTCAGGTCGCGAACCTGGATTTTGCTGTTGGATGCGTCAGTCATTCGACTCATTAAGACATCTCTCTTTTATCTTTCGCGCGCCGCAGCTGCGACGCCGGGTAACTGTGATGGCGGCCGGAGCCACCCTCAATAAATGTAATTTTGCTCTAACTTACTGTTTCTTCTTGGCGAAAATCACACGCGCCAGGATGTTCAGCAGCAGGACGCAGACGGTGATCAGCAACACACCTGCCCAAGCCAGCTCTTGCCACTCGCTAAACGGACTCATCGCGAATTTGAAGATGGTCACTGGCAAGTTGGCAATCGGCTGCATCATGTCGGTGCTCCAGAACTGGTTGGAGAGCGACGTAAACAGCAGCGGCGCGGTTTCACCGGCAATACGGGCAATCGCCAGCAGGATACCGGTCATGATGCCCGACACCGACGCTTTCAGCGTGATGGCAGAAATCATCTTCCACTTTGGCGTACCCAGCGCGTAAGCCGCTTCACGCAGGCTGTCCGGCACCAGTTTGAGCATGTTTTCCGTGGTACGGATAACAATAGGTATTTGCAGCAATGCCAGTGCCAGCACGCCAGCCCAACCGGAGAAGTGACCCATTTTCGCCACCACGATGGTGTAAACGAACAGGCCGACCACGATTGAAGGCGCGGAGAGCAGAATGTCATTGATGAAGCGAATCACTTCAGCCAGCGGCGATTTACGGCCATATTCAGCCAGATAAACACCCGCCATCACGCCGAGCGGGGTACCAATCACGGTGGCCCACAGGATCAACAGGCCGCTACCGGCGATGGCGTTAGCCAAACCACCACCCGCGGTGTTCGGCGGAGGAGTGTTTTCGGTGAACAGCGCCAAGGACATGCCGTCGACACCTTTCACCACGGTGGTGAATAAGATCCACACCAGCCAGAACAGGCCGAAGGCCATGGTTGCCATCGACAACATCAGGGCAACGCGGTTCTTCTGACGGCGCCACGCCTGACGTTTACGGCGTGACTGTAATAAAGCTTCGTTGCTTTGCATTTCCATCGTGGTCATTTAGCGGCCCTCTTTCTTAGCAAGACGCAGAATCATCACTTTGGACAAGGCCAGAACGATGAAGGTGATAACAAACAGAATCAGACCGAGTTCCATCAGCGCCGAGGTGTGCAGGCCAGCTTCGGCTTCGGCAAACTCATTCGCCAACGCGGAGGTAATACTGTTGCCCGGCATATACAGCGAGGCGCTGTCGAGCTGGTAGGTGTTACCGATGATAAAGGTCACCGCCATGGTTTCACCCAGTGCGCGGCCAAGGCCCAGCATGATGCCGCCGATAACGCCGTTTTTGGTGAAAGGCAGCACGATGCGCCAGATAACTTCCCACGTGGTACAGCCGATGCCGTACGCGGACTCTTTCATCATCACCGGCGTCTGCTCAAACACGTCGCGCATCACGGAGGCGATATAAGGGATGATCATGATGGCGAGGATAACGCCCGCGGCCAGAATACCGATACCAAAGCCCGGACCTGCGAACAGGGCACCGACGATGGGAATGCCGGAAAGGACTTCGCCAACCGGAGCCTGGAAATAGGTGGCAAACAGCGGCGCGAAGATAAACAGGCCCCACATGCCATAAACAATACTGGGGATAGCCGCCAGCAGTTCAATCGCGATCCCCAGCGGGCGGCGCAACCAGTTAGGTGCCAGCTCGGTGAGGAACAGTGCGATACCAAAGCTGACCGGAACGGCAATCAGCAAGGCAATAATCGAGGTAACAACCGTGCCGTAAATTGGCACCAGTGCGCCGAATTGTTCGTTCGGGGCGTCCCAGGTTTTAGTCCACAGGAAAGAGAAACCAAATTTCTCGATGCTTGGTAATGAGGCAATAAACAGCGAGACGATAATACCGCCCAGCAGCAATAGCACAATCAGCGCTGCCAACTTAACTAGCGCGCCGAAGATGATGTCACCGTTTTTACTTGGTGCTTTGATAGACGGCTTGTATTCAGCCATACCACTCTCTTCTTGTTCAGATTTAATTCCCTCTCCGGACGGAGAGGGAATGAGGCAGAAGACCTGTACTCTAACTCAAAATCATTTAAGTTCCATCAAGGCGACCAACGCCGAGACAACTTAAAGATGATTGATTAGTAAAGAGCTTTACCGCTGCTGTCTTTGATGTTGGATTTCCATGCTGCGCGAACTTGTTCAACAACAGATTCTGGCAGAGTGGCGTAATCCAAATCAGTGGTCAGCTTGCCGCCGTTTTTGTAAGACCAGTCAAAGAACTTCAGCACTTCAGCGCCGTTGGCTGCGTTAGCCTGCTCTTTGTAAACCAGAATGAAGGTGGTAGAGCTGATTGGCCACGCGTTGTCGCCTTTCTGGTTAGTCAGGTCCTGAGCGAAGGTTTTCTTCCAGTCAGCGCCTTTAGCTGCCGCGCTGAAAGAAGCTTCAGTTGGGCTGATTGACTTACCGTCTGCATCCACCAGCTTGGTGTATGCCAGATTGTTTTGTTTAGCGTAAGCGTATTCAACATAACCGATTGAGCCCGGCAGACGTTGAACGAAAGCAGCAACGCCGTCGTTACCCTTGCCGCCCAGACCGACAGGCCAGTTTACCGTTGAACCTGCGCCAATCTTGTCTTTCCACTCAGAGCTAACTTTAGTCAGGTAGCTGGTGAACACGAAAGAGGTACCTGAACCGTCAGCACGGCGCACAACCGCGATGTTGGTGTCTGGCAGTTTCACGCCTGGGTTCAGCTTAGTGATTGCCGCGTCATTCCATTTTTTGATTTTGCCCAGATAGATATCACCCAGCGTTGCGCCATCCAGCGTCAACTGACCAGATTTGATGCCCGGGATGTTAACAGCCAGTACCACGCCACCGATCACGGTTGGGAATTGGAACAGACCGTTCTTTTGCAGATCTTCTTCTTTCATTGGCGCATCAGATGCACCGAAGTCGACAGTTTTAGCGATGATTTGCTTAACGCCGCCTGAAGAGCCGATACCCTGATAGTTAACCTGGTTGCCAGTGGCTTTTTGGTAAGCGTCAGCCCATTTGGCATATACAGGTGCAGGGAAGGTGCCGCCAGCGCCAGTTAAGTTACTAGCAGCGAAAGCAGACATTGCTGTGAGGGAGAAAGTCGCTGCCACAATACCGGCGACGGTGTTACGCATCAATTTCATGTTCCACTCCTAGTGGTTTCTTATTTGTTCGATCTTGGGTTCGACCCAGCTCGAGGCTACTTAAAGTGTTTGGCACAGGAGGAAAATAGGACAGTTTGGTGACAGTAAAATGTACGTTATATGACAGTTTTATGACAAAGGTCACAAAATAGCCAATGCGGGCAGGTTCTGGAGATTTGAAGAGTAAAAAGCCGACCCGGAGGTCGGCTTAAGCTGTCACATAACAGTAATACCCTAAATCATTCACGTTGTATCAAGGCGGCAACTGAATGAACCCCGGGAGCTTACATCAGTAAGTGACCGGGGTGAGTGCAGGCAGCCAACACCGAGACAGCGCGAAGGATGAAGGGTATTTATTCGACGGTGACAGACTTCGCTAGATTACGTGGCTGATCGACGTCAGTACCTTTGATCAGTGCAACATAGTAGGAAAGCAGCTGTAACGGCACGGTGTAGAAAATGGGGGCGACAATTTCTTCGACGTGTGGCAGTTGGATAATCTTCATGCCGTCTGAGTCGGTGAAACCCGCATCTTGATCGGCGAAGACGTACAACAAGCCGCCGCGCGCACGCACTTCTTCAATGTTCGACTTCAGCTTTTCCAGCAATTCGTTGTTAGGTGCCACCACGATAACCGGCATATCCGCATCAATCAGCGCCAGCGGGCCGTGTTTCAACTCACCCGCAGCATAAGCTTCAGCGTGAATATAAGAGATCTCTTTCAGCTTCAGCGCACCTTCCATCGCGATTGGATATTGGTCGCCACGGCCCAAGAACAGGGCGTGATGCTTGTCAGAGAAACCTTCAGCCAGTGTTTCGATGGTTTTATCCAGCGACAGCATCTGTTCGATACGCGCAGGTAATGCCTGCAACGCGTGAACGATGTCGTGCTCGACCTGTGCGTCCATCCCTTTCAGGCGGCCCATGCGCGCCACCAGCATCAGCAGAACGGTCAACTGGGTGGTGAAAGCTTTGGTCGATGCCACGCCGATTTCGGTGCCAGCTTTGGTCATTAGCGCCAAGTCAGACTCACGAACCAAAGAAGAACCCGCCACGTTACACACGGCCAGCGAGCCCAGATAACCCAGCTCTTTGGACAGGCGCAGCGCTGCCAGCGTGTCGGCCGTCTCGCCGGATTGCGACAGGGTGATGATCAGGCTGTTCGGGCGCACGGCGGATTTGCGGTAGCGGAATTCAGAGGCGATTTCGACATCGCAAGGCATACCGGCCAGAGATTCAAACCAGTAGCGCGCCACCATGCCGGAATTGTAAGAAGTACCACAGGCAATGATCTGCACATGCTGCACGCGAGACAAGATCTCGTCGGCTTTTTCGCCCAGCTCGCTCAGATTCACCTGACCGTGGCTGAAACGGCCTTCCAGCGTGTTTTTAATCGCCAGAGGCTGCTCGTAGATCTCTTTTTGCATGTAGTGGCGGAATACACCTTTATCACCGGCGTCATACTGCACGTTAGATTCGATTTCGGCGCGACGTACCGCGTGGCCTTTGTTGTCAAAGACGTTTACCGCGCGGCGGGTGATTTCAGCCACGTCGCCTTCTTCAAGGAACATAAAGCGGCGAGTCACAGGCAGCAGGGCAAGCTGGTCAGACGCGATGAAGTTTTCACCCACGCCCAGACCAATCACCAGCGGGCTACCAGAGCGCGCGGCCACCAGCACGGACGGATCGCGACGGTCCATCACCACGGTGCCATAAGCGCCACGCAGTTGAGGAATAACGCGCTGAACCACTTCCAGCAGCGTGCCGCCCTGTAATTGCTCCCAATGAACCAAGTGGGCAATAACTTCGGTATCTGTTTCAGAATCAAAGCGATAACCGCGTTCAATTAACAGAGCACGCAGAGGTTCGTGGTTTTCGATAATACCGTTATGCACCACCGCAATGTAATCAGACACATGCGGGTGGGCATTCGCTTCAGAAGGCTCGCCGTGGGTCGCCCAGCGAGTGTGCGCAATACCGGTGCCGCCGCTCAGAGGCGTTTCCGCCAGAGCATCAGCCAGCATTTGCACTTTGCCTACGCGACGCAGACGGTTCAGCTTGCCATCGGCATCGACCACCGCCAGACCCGCTGAGTCATAACCGCGATACTCGAGGCGGCGTAAACCTTCTAACAGAATTTCAGCAATATCACGTTGCGCTACTGCGCCAACAATTCCACACATCAGTTTTATTCCTATTTAAAGCCTGTTCACAGACCTTATTTTTGTCGCCTGACCTGATTGATATCCGGATTTTTTCCGGGTTCCCCGAGCCTTGTAGAAGTTGGGGATTATTATGTTTTGGTCTGCATTTCCCGAGAAAACACAGACCAAAACACAACTCTGGTATCAGAAAAGCACGCCGAAACGTGCCTTTCTGAATTAACTATAGTGGCTAAACGCGTTACTTCTTCTTCACCGGACGTTGCCAGTCAGGCTTATGCACCTGCTGTACACGGCTGATAACCAAGCCGTTTTCTGGCACGTCGCGAGTCACTGTGGTGCCTGCGGCGATAGTCACGTTGTTGCCAACGGTAACCGGCGCCACCAGCTGGGTGTCTGAGCCAACAAAGACGTCGTTGCCAATCACTGTTTTAAACTTGTTCACGCCGTCGTAGTTGCAGGTAATGGTACCCGCGCCGATATTCACGTTGTCGCCAATCTCAGCGTCGCCAAGATAAGAGAGGTGACCGGCCTTCGAGCCTTTGCCCAGCCGCGCTTTCTTGATTTCGACGAAGTTACCGACGTGCGCGCCCTGTGCCAGCTCGGCACCCGGACGAAGACGGGCGAATGGCCCCACGGTACATTCAGCTTCCAGCACGGCGTTTTCGAACACGCTGTACGGGCTGATTTCGCAGTCATCGCCAATCACGCAGTTCTTCAGCACGCAGCCCGCGCCGATTTTTACGCGATCGCCAAGCTTAACGTTGCCTTCGATGATCACGTTGGCGTCGATCTGCACGTCAATGCCGTGCGACAGCTCGCCGCGCAAATCGAAGCGCGATGGATCTAACAGCATCACGCCCGCCAGCAACAGGCGCTCGGCCTGCTCACTCTGGTAAACGCGCTCAAGGCGGGAGAGCTGAAGGCGGTTGTTGACGCCATCAACTTCGCTATTACGCGCTGGGTGAACCGTGGCAATCTGATGCCCTTCGGCATGGGCCATGGCAATAATGTCGGTGATGTAATATTCGCCCTGAGCATTATTGTTATTGAGTTGCCCCAGCCAGCGTTTGAACGATGCGCCGTCAGCCACCAGAATACCGGTATTAATTTCTTTGATTTTCAACTGCTCGGCGTTGGAGTCTTTCTGCTCAACGATGCCGGTTACCGTGCCATTTTCCCGCACGATGCGGCCATAGCCCGTTGGGTCATCCAGCACTACCGTCAGTAAACCAATGCCACCTTCCGGTTTGGCTTTCAGCAGCTTATCCAGCGTTTCAACAGAAATCAGCGGGACATCGCCATACAGCATCAACACGTTTTCATCATCGGCAAAGTGCGGTGCGGCTTGCTGCATTGCATGCCCGGTACCCAGCTGCTCGGCCTGAAGTACCCAGTTCAGCCCCTCTTCGGCCAGCGACTGTTTCAGCAAATCGCCACCGTGGCCATAAACCAGATGAACGTTATTAGCACCTAAACGGGTCGCAGCATCGATAACGTGCTGAACCATTGGCTTACCGGCCAGAGGATGAAGAACTTTAGGAAGGTTGGAGTACATGCGAGTCCCCTTGCCTGCGGCAAGGATCACAACACTCAATGCGCTGTTAGACATAGGTAACCTGACAAATCCAATTTGAGGGACAAAAGTAACCTGTTAAGTAACAGAATTACTACATATTTCGCTTTGAAAAATGCCTGCAAGCCGCAGCCCGCAAGGCCTGAGCATTGTATAGCCAATACTATGGAAATCGACGATTAAAGTGGCTGCTTTACGCATTAGTATTCCATTTAATGCCGGGCGTTGTCATAAGAATAAGATGCAAAATTGCCCTTATTTATTGCCCAAAAAAAAGATAGCCAAAAAAAAAGCGACCCGAAGGTCGCCTTTTCAACTGATGTTGTTACATCGCTTTTCTGGTCAATTCGATTACGCGAAGTTTCGCGATCGCTTTAGCCAGTTCCGCAGACGCCTGAGCGTAGTCGACGTCGCCGTGAGAACCACTGATGTGTTCTTCCGCTTTACGCTTAGCTTCAAGCGCTCGCGCTTCGTCGAGGTCTTGCCCACGGATTGCAGTGTCAGCCAACACGGTCGTTGCGCTCGGTTGCACCTCAAGGATGCCACCGGAGAGATAGATATACTCTTCTTCACCGTGTTCTTTAACAATGCGCACCATACCAGGCTTGATGGCGGTGAGCAGCGGAGCATGCCCCGGGAAAATACCCAGTTCGCCTTCGCTACCCGTCACCTGGATCTTTTGTACCATGCCAGAAAACATTCTCTTTTCCGCACTGACAACATCCAGATGGTAAGCTTTTTCAGCCATGTCATCCTCTCTCACAACAAGCTAGCGTTACAGTTTCTTGGCTTTTTCCACTGCTTCTTCAATGGTGCCAACCATGTAGAACGCTTGTTCCGGCAGGTGATCGTAGTCGCCGTCCATAATGCCTTTGAAACCACGGATGGTATCTTTCAGCGATACGAACTTGCCCGGAGAACCGGTGAAGACTTCGGCCACGAAGAACGGCTGGGACAGGAAGCGCTGAATCTTACGCGCACGAGATACAACCAGCTTGTCGTCTTCTGACAGCTCGTCCATACCCAGAATCGCGATGATGTCTTTCAGTTCCTGGTAACGTTGCAGAATAGACTGCACGCCACGAGCCACATCATAGTGTTCCTGACCAACAACCAGTGGATCCAGCTGACGGCTGGTAGAATCCAGTGGGTCTACCGCTGGGTAGATACCCAGTGACGCGATCTGACGGCTCAGTACCACGGTCGCATCCAAGTGGGCGAAGGTGGTAGCTGGAGATGGGTCAGTCAAGTCATCCGCAGGAACGTAAACGGCCTGAACGGAGGTGATAGAACCACTTTTGGTAGAGGTGATACGCTCTTGCAGAGCACCCATCTCTTCCGCCAGCGTTGGCTGATAACCTACCGCCGATGGCATACGGCCCAGAAGTGCGGACACTTCGGTACCTGCCAAGGTGTAACGGTAAATGTTGTCAACGAACAGCAGTACGTCACGACCTTCATCACGGAATTTCTCCGCCATGGTCAGGCCGGTCAGTGCAACGCGCAGACGGTTACCTGGTGGCTCATTCATCTGACCATAGACCAGGGAAACTTTGTCGATAACGTTGGAGTCAGTCATTTCGTGGTAGAAGTCGTTACCCTCACGAGTACGCTCACCCACGCCTGCAAACACGGAGTAACCGGAGTGCTCGATCGCGATGTTACGGATCAGCTCCATCATGTTTACAGTTTTACCAACACCCGCACCACCGAACAGACCGACTTTACCGCCCTTAGCGAACGGACACATCAGGTCCATAACTTTGATACCGGTTTCCAGCAATTCTTGGGAGTTAGCCAGCTCTTCGTAAGAAGGCGCTGGACGGTGAATTGCACGACGTTCTTCTTCGCCGATTTCACCTTTCATGTCGATTGGTTCACCCAATACGTTCATGATACGACCCAGAGTCGCTTTACCAACCGGAACTTCAATTGGGTGTTCCAGGTTGTTCACTTTCAGACCGCGACGAAGGCCGTCTGAGGTACCCATTGCGATACAACGAACAACGCCGCCGCCTAACTGTTGCTGAACTTCCAGAACCAGTTTGGAGGCACCGTTTTCTACCTCAAGAGCATTGTACACGTTCGGTACTGCATCCTGAGGGAACTCGACGTCCACCACGGCGCCGATTACCTGGATAATCTTTCCAGTAGCCATCTTGAATCCTCTACGTAATTCG